>Ga0163109_10000047_pt1 | contig 102823 bp, 97 predicted proteins | sample CRUFie1St13metaG_FD_108704 | JGI IMG/M metagenome (GOLD analysis project Ga0163109, IMG submission 108704) | Marine microbial communities from the Costa Rica Dome - CRUD Field 142mm St13 metaG | ecosystem: Environmental > Aquatic > Marine > Oceanic > Photic zone | place: Costa Rica: the...
AGAGAAACGTTTTATAGACATTTACATTTTTGTTTTTCAAATAAATCAAAAACTAATTGGTTAGAAAGTGTTTATACTAAAATCATAATTTGTGATATTTCATTAAAAGAAACTATGAAACTTCATAAATCTGGATTAATTGTATTAATAAATGCTTTGCCAGAAAAATATTATGCTATGAGTCATATTCCCAATTCATATAATTTATATAATAAAAATATTAAGAAAATGTCACAGAAGGAACTTTTTGATTGGTTCGCGAATGTTATAAAATTAAATTATCCAAAAATTCATACACTTATACAACAAAAAAAATTAAATATATATGAAATTCCAATCGTTGTTTATTGTGCTCATAAAGATTGTAATGCTGGACATTTATCTGCTATTGAATTATTAAAAAAGGGATTTGTAAATTTATTAGATTATAAAGGTGGAATGAAAGAATATCTTAAATAATCTAAACATATATTATATGAAAAAAGATTTATATCTAAAAGCAGCTTTAGTCGGTGTTGTATTAAATGTAGTGTTATCCTTTGCATTTTCACCTTTTGCAACAAAGGAAGAAATTAAACCTCCTAACGGTGACGCATCAAAATTATCTTTTAAGTCACAAATTATGCATATGTTGGTGCATCATAAACAAGTAATATTAACTAGTTCTTTAATAGTAGCTTTACTTACTGGATTATCTTGTTTTATTGCGTGTCGTATTTAAATAATATTTAATAATCTATCAAATATTATTCACCCTCTTTATTATACATATATTCAGTACCTAATTGCATTTGATTTCCTGGATTTAAAACCACCACATCATAAACCGGTGTCATTTCTATTTCCCTTACTGGTTGCACTCTTCGTTGTTCAGTTAATTGTAATATTAATTCTAATCGCGTTTGAAAACTCCTTGCTCTCGCTATTCTATTTCTCCGTGTTCTCTGTCTAGCTATCATATTTGCTTGTAGATCTTCCGTAATCAATCTTATTACTAAATATATAAATAATATCAAACATATAATTGTACTACTTCCTAATATAATATAAACAAACATTTCATTAATATAAAAGTTTTATAATGTTTAATATATTTATATATATGAATTGTAGAATTCCAATTTATTTAGCATATGCAGCAACTGTATATATTGTAGCTTCTATATATTATATGATTAGAACAAGGTTTGTAGGAACTCCGTTTGCCGATTCGTTAACACCTAGACAAATAAAAATTAAAAATAAATCAGCAAATGTAAGAAGAACAATATTTTATGAAGGTATTGGTATTAGTATTCTAGCGTTAGTATTGTTGCAACCATTTAAAAAATGTAATTAATAATATCACTATATATTAATAATGATAAAAACTTGGGTATTACATTCTTTATTAGCTGCTATTACATTTTCTATAGGCGATTTATCTTGTAAATTATTATTAAATCAATCTAATGTAGAATTAAGCACTGTTTTAGCAATAACAGCAATTTTTATAGGTGTAATAGGTTTAGTATATGTTATAAATAAAACATCTCAAGATAAAGAATTAAATTTTTTGAAGGTTTTTAAAAATAAAAAAACTTTTTTATATTTATTGGGTTTTATAGGTTTTCTAGCATTAGGAGAATATTATTATCACAGTGCTATTTTACACGGCGATAATCCATCCTTTGTAACAGCTATGTCTAGTTTATCTATTGTATTTATTTATATAATTTCTATTTTAATGTATAATTTTACATTTAATATGAAAACACTATTGGGTATAGTATTAACAATAATTGGTATTTTTATAATAACCTTGTATTCAGAAAATAAAAAATATTAATATTTTATAATTTGATATTTATATTTTTTTAATTAACACCAGTTGGTTCTAAATCCATATGGTATAGTATAATTTATTTGTTTCAAATAATCAGCAAATGATATATTTTCGTGATTGTTCAGCCAGGATTTGATTGCTTTTTCTTTTACTTTACCCTTATCATCATATATAGCAGCGCGACCAAAATATGCATCACTGAAAATGTTTCTTTTTTCTCCTATTGTAATAGGAACTTTTTTTTTAATGTATGGTTGTCGTTCAAAATAAGGTTTAGAACCTGTTATATTTCTTTTTCGCATCATATCAGTTGCTGGAGTTGAAATATTATTTTCCAAATCAGAAAGATTCTTCATTCTTCTATCTTTTCTTTTTCTCCATTTTGAACGATAACCATCATCAACGAGAAACCTATCGTTTCTCCAATCGCTATATCCATTACGAGTAGCCGGAGTTCCAGTAGCTCTACCTGAACCACATTCCTCTCCTCTTTTCATAAAATATTCATCGCCTGCTTTTTCTGGTAGTTGTCTTGACATCTTATAATAATTATAATCTAATAATATTATTATTATTTATTATCAATTTTATTTTTAGATTTGTACAAAGGCAAAACTTTATAAATGAAAAATCTTTGTATTATTTTTTCAGCATCTTTTTTTGTTTGTGCAACTTTATTTATTATTTCAGGTTCAACAAACGTATAATAATTTCTATAACTACCAAACCCTTTACTATTATATTTTTTTAATACTTTTTTAATTGCATACCTAGAATAGAATTTACTTAAATCATTTTCACAATCTAATAAAGTAAATTCTTCCATTTCATACCAGGGTGCATTCATTTAATTATTATTTATAATACATCTTTAAATAATAATTAATCATCACTTTCATTCTTTTGTAAAATTTCGTATAACATTTTATCATCATTTTTCAATTTTTCTAATTTTTTAATATACTCTTTATAATCGTGATCTTCAGATACCACTTCTCTTTTATATGTATTTGTTCTCGAATTAATAAATAAAGGAGTAATTGTACGCCTATGTCCTATTTGTTTTAATAAAGTTCCAAACATTATAAATTATATAAATATATTTTAAATTGAAATTGTTTAAAAATATATAAATATATTTATTTAATGAATGTGCAAAACATAGATGGTATTCATCTATTAAAATTAATAGATAATAATAAAATAGATTTAATATTAACTGATCCACCATATATTATTTCTAAAACTAGTGGAATGAATAAATTTGATAGTAAAGTAAAAGAATTAGAAAAAACAAAAAAAAATGCAAAAACAGAAGAAGAATGGAATGCATATAAATTAAAAAATAAAATAACAGACGATAAATACAAAGAAAATTATATTAAATATGGAAATAAATCAGGGAAAAAATATGCATTTAAAACGGATTATGGCGAATGGGATAAATCATTTACTATGGAAAAATTAGAAGAATTTATTGAATTATATTATAAAAAATTAAAAAAAGGTGGAACTTTAATTATATGGTTTGATATATGGAAATTAAGTTATTTAAAAGAATTATTAGAAAAATATAAATTTAAACAAATAAGATTTATTGAGTGGATAAAAACTAATCCTATGCCATTAAATCAAAGTATTAATTATTTAACAAATTCTAGAGAAATAGCATTATTGGCAGTAAAAGGAGGAAAACCCACATTTAATTCAAAATATGATAAAGGTATTTATAATTATCCAATAGTTTCTGGTAAAAGAAAACATCCAACTCAAAAAAATTTATTATTATTTGAAGAATTAATAAAAAAACATTCTAATGAAAATGATTTAATTGTTGATACATTTTTAGGTTCGGGAACAACCGCAATTGCTTGTAAAAATACAAATAGAAAATTTATAGGAAGCGAATTAGATACTAATTATTATAATAAAATTATAGATGCACTAAAATAATTTGGTAGCATTTTTTACTATAAATGAGTTTGGTATTTGAACACCAAGTCTAGGGTCTTTACCTTTATTTTCTTTATCATATTGTTTTTTAATTCTTGGAATAATATATTCAAATACTTTATCACCTGACATTTTATACATTTCAACTATTTCACCATTTTCAAATCTACCATAATAATGATTTTTATATTTACATATTTTTTCATTTTTTAAATAATTTAATTGATTTTCCCAACTATCTTGAACAGAAATACCGTTATATGTAGCATTAATTTTTTTTTGTGTTGTAGATTTATATTCTACTGGTATTTTCATTTCTTTATCTTCATAACCATCAGCTCCTGATAATGTTGGAGCTACTGTATGACCTAATTTATTAGCCATATATATTTCTTTTCCTCTGGCATAACTAAATGGATCACCCCATTTATTATCCTTACATAATTTATACATTTGTTCATATAATTCCGCAAATTTTTTTTCTGGTGATTTTATAATTTTATTCATTATAATAATTTTGTCATTATTATAATGTTTCAATTTTTATTTTAACATTTTATATATTTCATATATTACAACTGGTAAAATATATACTAATGAATTTAAATTAATAAAAGATAATAATATTCCAATTGTTATTGTTGTTATCATTACATATTTTGGTATAGTAATAAAATGTCTTAATAATAATATAGCAATAAAAATAAATATAATAATTTGCCCAAACAAACATATTTTTAATCCATAATCATTATCATTACTGTGATAAAAACAACTATCTTTATTAAAATCAATACGTGGTCTAAAAGTAAACTTATCAAAATTTATTGTTGTTTTAAAAAATAAAAACATATAAATTAAGTAAATTGATTCAATAATAGATATAATTAATTCATTCATATATATTTATAATTTATATTTTTAAATTATCGTTTTTTTGCATATCTTTCAGCTAATGATAATTTTTTTTTAGAAGGAGGAACATTATTAGATACATCCGTTGTAATATTATTAGATACATCCATTGTAATATCAGTCGTAGTATCTACAATATTTTCTGATATATCATTTATTACATTATCTATTACACTCTCTATTTGTTTATTGGTATCATTAATATCTAAAGACACATGATTTAGTTTATCATTATCATTATCAGAATCAGAATCAGATGCTATTAATATATTTTGAAATTTTGTCATTTTTTTAGTAATAGCAGATATAGATAAATTATTTATTTTATCTTTTACATCTTCTTGTTGTTTCTTTTCTTGTTGTAATTTTTTAGCTATAGTTTCTAATTCTACTTCACCGCGAATACTTTGTCTTCTTTCTTCGTGGGCTTTAATAGCAGCTTCTATTTTATCTTGTTCTTCTTTTATAATTTTCTCTCTTTGTTGTCTTTCTAACTCTTTCATTTGCATAGCTTGTTGAATTCTCATTTGTTCATCTATTTCTGTTCTAAATACTTGTATTGGTTTTAAATTTAATATAGGTGGAACAGCAAACAATGGTTCAACTGGATTACTAGAGTTATCTTGTAATATATTTTTATCGAATGCACCTAATATATCAGGTGGAATAGGTGGTGATTGTTCTATTAATCTATCTATATCCATTCTACATTGTTTAATATAATCAATACCAGGCATAGAACGTTCATCTGCTGGCAATGATAATTCCACTGCTATATTTCTACTTAATTTAGAATATGCAATACTAGCAGCACGATGACCTTCTAATAATTCACTTACTCGTAAAAATTGAGCTATAGTTGTTATAAGACCTGCTGCTAAATTTAATGTACCAATAATTAACGGTGCCCAACCTTTGATTGATTCTGGAAATCCATTTTGAGCAAAATTAGCAGTACCTGTAATAGTAGATATAACAATAACAGGAATACTATATCGCATATTTTGTTTTTTGTATATTTGATATGAACGTTCATGCATCCATCTATAACATCCTGCTTGTTCACTCCATTCTTTGAGTATATCTTCTTGTTGTGCGTGCCACGTTCTTTTTTGAGGTTTTATCTTTATTTTTTCGGTATCTGTCATTACTATGATTTATAATTAGAAAAAATAAATCTAATTATAAATGAATTAATTTAATAACCTCCACGAAGCCTCAAAACTAAATGAAGTGTGGCTTCCTTCTGAATATTGTAATCAGACAGTGTTCTACCGTCTTCCAATTGTTTTCCGGCAAAGATAAGACGTTGCTGATCAGGGGGTATTCCTTCTTTGTCTTGAATTTTTTGTTTAACGTTCTCAATAGTATCACTAGGCTCAACATCCAAGGTAATAGTTTTTCCAGTCAAGGTTTTTACGAATATTTGCATTCTATAACAAAAAATAATATTTTATATTTAAATGGTTATGATAAAATATTAATAAGTATTTAAATTATTCAGGACCTGGTGGTGCTATCACTTTCATAAGTATTCCTAATATAAGCATACCAATTGCAAACATTGTAAATTTTACACCAGTAATATTATTACTCTTCACAAAATTATTTAAGACTGTAAATACAACATAAATTATAATTGCTTGTCCTAAAAACGATAAAGCTGCCATAACTAATCCTAACATATATATTATTATAATATTAAAAATGTCCATATATTTGTCTTTTTAATAAATTAGTTGGATGTTTTTTCAATGAAATTTTATTTTTATAATACTTTTTAACCTTTATTAAAAATTTTTTAAATGATTTATTAATTACTACAAATGGTATGTTATCAATATAATATATTGATTTTATAAATTCCAATCTTATATTATATTTATCAAAGTGTTCATTATATTTATACCAATCTTCTCTTGATTTAGATATTTTAAGCATATCAGTCCATTCTTTTATAAACGCTACACCCGGTGATTCATATTTATATTTATATGTATCGCAATAATTTAATCCATATCTAATATTATAATCAATACTGCCTATCCAAGTCCATATTAAACTATTATATTTAGGATATAAATGTTTATGCTCACTTTTATAATTTTCTTCAATCCACTCTTTACTAAAATCTTCAACAACAGCTAATTGATTATGTTTATTAGTTAAGTTATAAAACATTAAAATAAGATAAATTTCTTATTTTAAATCAATTTTTATATATATATGACAACTTATAAAGTATCTGTATGGAATAATAATAATGAAACAAATATTAAAAAATCAAAAATGAATGAATCAGAAAATAATCAAAATACATCGTTTTATATGGGAGAATTAGAATTAGAAAAGGTATCTCAATCTGAATCAAAAAATAGATTAGTTATATCCGATAGAATATCTAATAGAGATAAAATAATACAAACAAGTATTAATCCATTTATGAGTAATAATAATTATATAGATGATTTAAATAATTTTGATAATTTTTTAAGACCAAAGATGAGTAATATCAAATAATTATGAAAATAAGTATTTAAAAGAAACAATTGAATAATGGATATAATGACATCATTAACAACGCAAAATAGTTTGTTATTAAATAATTTGATGAAATTTTATAATTCTAACAATAATTTAGATAAAATATTAAATATCATAAATGGCGAATCTCATATTTCATTAAGACTAATTGATTGGTTTGCTACTAATTATTCAAAAAAAAATTTTACTGTTTATCAATTAAAAAAAGATGATAATCAAACTGTCCGTTTTAAAGTGTATATTGATTATAAATTAAAATTAAAAGCTTATTCTAAAAAAAGATTTGACCCTTTTTGTAGATGGGAAAGAATACAAATACCTTATAAAGATAATTCTTTTATTCAAACCACTATTGGACAATTAAATTTTTTTAGATGGGTTTTAGAGAATAAAGTTTTAGATTATATAGTTAAACATTATGATGAAATTATTCAAGATATGAATAATAGAAATAGCACTACAAAAAATAGAAAAGGCAAAGCCGGTGTTAAAACTAGGAAAACACGCGAAGAACTATCTGTATCTGCTTCTAAAAGTATAAAAAAAGAAAATGTAGAAATAGTAGTATCTTTTAAATAATAATTTTATATATATTAATTATATATGAAATTATTAGTTTTAGGATTAATAGTAAGTGTCATATTAGGATATATATTATATAATAAATTTAATAAAGTTTCTATAAAGGAAGGAAACACTAATCAGAATGGAGGCTATCCATTAAAACCTACTATTCCTAATGAAACACCTCTAGAAACTGTCACTGATGAAAATGGCATAGTTATACCTAGTATTGCTGAACGTGAAATGCCTGATACTAAACAAAAATACGATGAATATATACCAGGATTGGCTGGTAATGAAACTAATCCTGCTCCTCCATTAGAACAACAAAAAAATACAAAAATTTTAAATGAATGGAAAGAAAGAAACAGACAAGAAGAAACTGAATTTGAAAAAGACCTTGAAATTAGAAATGAAGGTAGAAAAAGAGATCCTGGAGGTGTTTTAGATGTACCAGCAGAATCAGCAGAAGTAAAACAATTAACACCCGGTGGTTTTAATATAGATAACGTTGATATAAGTGGTAATGAAAGAGATATGACAAAAGTTCTCGATAAAAAGACTACTGCTGATGGTCATCCGTTACACGAAGATATTAAAGCTTGTAATGAAATTACCAGCTGTGATGGTTTAGTAAAGGGATGTGGTTATTGTATATCAACTGATAAATTTCTTTATGGTAATAAAGATGGACCCATGACTGATGTATGTCCCGGTGGTAAAAAAAATTGGACAACTGAATTAGCAAAATGTAAACAGGCTCAAGATGATAAACTATGTGACACTGCTGATACTTGTGCTGACTTACAAGGACGAGCTGCTGAAATATGTGGTTATTGTCCAACAACTGGAAAAATTATGCCTATGAAAACTAGTGGTAATAAATTAGTTCCAAAATATGGCAATAATAGTTGTAATTATGAAAAAGGATTATTAAAAGCAGACCAATGTGCGCAATTTGCAAAAGATCATCCTTGTATTACACCTTACTATGCAACTGGACCTCATAATGAAAACTGTTTAAGAAAATTATGGAAAAATTCTGGTTGCACTGGTAGTAATCCATATAATAAAACTTTTGAAGATTTACATAAAGATAAAAATATAAATAAAGGTGCTCATTCTGCTGTTGGAACTGTATTTGGTGATTTATATAACAAAACTAAAAGCAATAATTTAGTAGAATTGGTAGAATCATATCCATTATGTCATAATAGAAACGCCGATGTTAATGTATGTGATAGTAAGTATACTGTTCCTTTTAGTAATAAAACATTGAAAGCAAATGAATTATGTAAAAAAAAAATATTCAAAGAATCTGGATGCACAACAAAAGGACATATGTATCCTGATAACTTAAAAGCAAAAAATCAAAATAACTGGAGAGCAGCTTTACAAAAAACTTCTAATCAATATAGAAACGAAATTCAAGATATGATGGTTAATGCTAATAAAGAAATAGCAGACCAAAGCGAATATCCCGCCAAAGAAAAAGCTTCTTATGGTTGTTATGGTATTAAACCAGCTAAACCAGATGGAAAAAGAGAAGGAGATTATATTAGTTATAAATGGAAAGGATATGGAACATTATATGGTTATTTAATTCAAAAAAGTAAAGATGGTAGATTATGGCAGGTTTTATGGATGAAAAAATCTTTTAGTAATGGGTTAAATAAAGAAAGAAAAAATATGACTCAAAAAGAGCAAAAAGAAGAATTTGGTTGGCACGGAATAAAAGCAAAACATAAAAATATGAAAGATGTAGGTAATGAATTGGGTGAAGTTAGAGGAACTACTGATATGAAGGTATTAGAACGATGCACTCCAGGTAATTCTTTATGTGGTAATAGTTGTAACGAAGTTATTACTAATTTAGAAGATAAATATCCTAGACCACAAGATTGTGTTGTTGGTGAATGGAGCTCTTGGGGTAGATGTTCTAGAGAATGTGGAGGTGGAACACAAACAAGACAAAGACAAATTAAATATGAAGCCAAAAGAGGTGGTATCCCTTGTAGAGAGAAAAAATTTGATACTCACCTACAAGAAACTCAAACTTGTAATGTAAAACCTTGTATTAATCCTAATTTCAAAAGAACTGATGAAGCTACTTTAACTGGTAAAAATGGTGATACCATTGAAATTAGAAGTAATAATTATATACACATTCAAGAATTACAAGCATACGATGATAATAATGTTAATGTTGCATTAAGAAATAAAGGTGCTAGAGGAGGTGCATCCGATATAGGATGGAGAGGTCACGTCAATTATCCTATAGATGGTGTAAAACGTTCTCATTATCATTGGCCTAATTCCGTGCATACAAATCGTGGATTACGTAATGGAAAACCTAGGTGGTATAAAGTTTATTTACCACGAATATATAATATTACTAGAATTGTTGTTCATAATAGACCTGATTGCTGTCAAGGTAGATTAGATGGAGCACAATTATTATTATGGGATACTAAATCCACAAGAACACCAAAATTAGTATTTAGAGCACGATTAAATAGTAATATGAAACAAGAATTTTTATTAGGTTCTAGTAGAGAATATTCTGCTTATGAAGGAGACCCTAAAAGTAAAAATTCAAAATGCGCAACATATACTACTGATGATGAATCTAGAACTTATAATACATTTAAAGATTCTCCTTGGTTAAAAGGCGATGGTGTTGGTGGTTCTGAAAGATATGTTGGTTGGGCCTCAACTAAAGAAGATTGTGCCAAATTAGTTAGAAGTAGAGCACCAACTGCTAATGGAGCAACTATGCCTTATACTTTTAGAGGTAGATGTTATGCTGAATTTGGAATGAGAGGTAGAAATAACAATGGTTATTGGTATTCTACAATGTTTAATCAAAATCCACCAAAGAAAAAAACAGAAAAAGCTTTAAGAGATAATGTTAAACAGTGGAAAAGCAATAAAGGAAAAGCATATAACCCTGTTAAAAAGGGAACCTGTTTTGAAAATCAATTTAGAAAATCTCCTCATTATCCAACTGGTGGTGATTGTGATTGGTATACACAAAAATGGTGGGGATGGGGCTCTAGAAAATGGCCTGTAGAAAAATGTGCTGAAAAATGTGCGCAAGACCCAAATTGTAAAAGATTTACTCACGGCACACAAAACTTTTGGGGTGGACCAGGTTTAGGTTGTAGAACATCCACTGGTAGATATAATAATGGTTATTGTGCTATTACTACCGACCGTTATAGGGCAAACGGATGGAATTGGTGGGGAACTTACAATTTATGGGGTGGACAAGTATATGATAAAATTGATCCAAAAACAGGTAAATTAGACCCAAAAGGTGGACGTAAACCTCTTGAATATATTGGAGATTTTAGAGATTGGTATAGAAAATTAAGAGGGAGTCAAAAATTCGGTGGAAGAGACTTACCTAGATGGAGATGGTATATGTGGGGTTGGGGACCAGGCAATGATTCTATGACTTGTGCGTATAGATGCCGTGATTACAAATATTTTGGAATGCAATGGTGGGGACAATGTTTCTGTGGTAATGAATATGGTAGTCATTATCAACATACAGATAACAGAGGTAAAAATTCTAATTACTACTGGAGACATCCGTGGGCTAGATGGTGGACTTATTATGGTGGATGGAGAAATAAAGTATATAGAACACCCCGCGCTAGTAGAGCAAACTGGAAGCATTGTGCAAACGACGGTGGTATATGTGATCCTGGACAAGGAGGTAGAAATTATATTATTAGATATGGTAATGATCGCGGTTGGACGCAATTTAAAGGTAGAGGTAGAGAAAAATGTAGTGCATCTGGTCGTGTTGGTGTTAGAAATATTCGACCTGGAGGTAGAAAGGTATGTCAATGGAAACCATTTTAATATAATATTTATAAAATATAATAACTATTATATATAAGTATGAAAATCAATGAAAATTATTTGTTATTAATAATATTGATTGTAGTAACTTTAGCATATGGATTGTATTATCACAATTATGTAGAACCATTTAATGTTATGACTGGCGAAGGTGGATTAAGACTTCTAGGAGATAATATGAATGCCAAACAATGTCAAGATAAATGCGAACAACAGCATAATTGTAAATATGTCGTTCGTCCTGCTGGAAAACAACCGTGGATGAGAGCTACTTGTCATATGTCACCAAATCCTAGACAATTTAGTACCGGTAAAAAAGGAGTAGGTCCTACTGTATGGGAAAATACAAAATATGTTGCACCAGAACCGCCTAGATATGTTAGAAGTATTGGTGGTTATCAATATACACGTAGACAAGCAGCTCAAGCGTGTAAAAATGCTGGATTAGAATTATGTCATAGTAACGAACTTATAAATCATAGAAATAGAGGTGAAAATGTTTGTAATTCTGGATGGACAAAAGATAGACGTGGTTGGTGGGTTGGTAAATGGAGAGGATGGGGGTGTGGAGGACATTGGCGTAGATATTGGAATTGGTGGGGACCAGGTAATGGTAGAAGTTCCGCTCATTGTTGCACAAAATATTCTTAATAATATTATAGTATATATTAAAAATTTATATAATATAATAATATATAGATATGAATTTTTTAGGTAATAAATTTAATATTTTAGGACTAATATTATTAGCAATTGTTGTTTTATCATTAGTCATTCCATATAAAGAAGGATTAGAAGAAACTCAAACACCAAAAAATTTAGAACAACAAGCCGAATTAGCACAACAAAATGATGAAAGTAATCAATTTATTGGTGATGTTATCAAAGCAGAAGCTGGTAAAAGAATGCCTGATATTCAGAATGGTCTTGATGAAGATTCTAGATTTATAGATGTTAAGGTAAGTGAAGATGATATACCAAAAATAGTTGAAGTCAAAAATACTGATGAATTATCAAAAACTGAATTAGATAAAGCAATTGAACAATGTAAAGTTATAAATGAAAACAGAAACTGTAATTTATTACCTGGAACTGCTTGTGGTTTTTGTTTGGACACTGGTATGATTGTTGCTGGTAATAAAGATGGTCCAGTTGAACACGTATGTAGTAAAAAAGGATGGGTTGCTCCAGGACCTGATGCTGGACGTGAATGTATTAAAATGAAAGAAAGATATATTTGTTCACAAATGAAAGATTGTGGTGATACTGCCGGTAAAAAATCTATATGTGCTTGGTGTCCATTAACAGCAACAGGTATGGTATATAAACAACAAGATGGTGGATTATTTCCAAAATATGATGATGATAAATGTAATTGGGAATATAAAGGTATAGGAAGGGTTAAAGCCAAATGGCACGGATGGAATGGTAAAAAAGATGGTGGGTTAGGAATGGGTGATTGTGATAAAGATAGTGATTGTCCTGATGGTATGAAATGTGGTAATCGCATAGCAGGTAAAGACAATTATGAAAAAGAAAGAAGATTAGATGGTGAATTAATTACTAGTAAAAGCAGAGATAAACAAAATAGAGACTATTGTTATGATCCAAATCACGCTAGTTTAAAAGGTCCTTTAGTTCCTACTGGTGAATGTGCTACTTTTAATCAAAAATTTCCTTGTATGACTAAAACAATGTATACAGGACCTCACAGCGATGCCTGTTATCAAGATTTATGGAGAAAATCTCATTGTACTGGTCAATTTAAGAAAAGATTATCTGACCCTTTAGTTGTCAAATTAGGAAATAATATTAAAACATCTTGGTCTAATAAAGGATATAAAAAAGTTTATAATGAAATGCAAACATATGCTGATAAAGCATTGTCTCGTGAATATGAAAAAGCAAAAATATGGAATAAACTATGTTACGGCAAAGATATAGATCCTTGTGATATGAAATTTATTAATAAATCTAAAGGTAGAAAAAGACCACAGGTTTGTATTGATAAATTATGGGCACAAACTGGTTTACCTAATAATGCAAAATTAGCACCTAAAAATATACCAAAATGGAAAAATAAACCTGGTAGTGGAATAGGTGACACTTGGGAAAATGGTTTATATTATGATTGGACTCCCAAGCAATTATTAAATAAATGGTATGCTGAAAAAAGTCAAGCCGATTCACATAATTTAACTCTTTCTTCTAAAAATTATAGTAATGCAATTGCCCATAATGAAAACGCATATGGTAAACAACCGCCAAAATTACCATTTAAAAAACCTTGTTGGAAGGATTTTAAAGAACGTTTATATCGGTCACATAAAGTAACTGAAAGCAGTGACGGCGAAACCATATACTTTAGAAAAGATAATGAAGCTAGACCTGATGATAGTTTTATGAAAGATACTGCAACTGGTAGAACTCTACTTGCTACACAAACTGGACAAAAATGGGGCACCGATAGAAAAGTAACGAAGTCAGAATATGAAAAACCATATTGGCCATATTGGGAATTTGTTAAAAACAGTAAATCCCACTATGCCAAACAATCTACTTGGGAACAATTTAGAAGAAGAATGATTGGTATTTCTGGTGTTGCCTCTCCAAATCCCAATACTTTAATTATGGAACGATGGACCGACTTTACACGCGTTATGGATAGTTGGAAAATAAATCCTTCTTATTTGGCTCACAAACCTGTTAATGGCAAATGCGCCAGTTGTAGTTTAGTTCCTGCTGGTCAATGCCAAGAAGGATGTGGTGTTACTACTCTACCTTCTGGAACTGCTAATGCTTGTGCTAATAATAATAAAGGTAAAGCCCCTAGTAGATGTACGGTTCCTGATGGTAACGTTCTTACTAAAAAAATGTTCCAAAAAGATGATTTCCCTTATTGGGCATTTATGAGAGTTATTACCAGAAATGAAAAAAATTAATTTACTATAAAAAAACTCATTTAAAATATAATAAATAATTTATATTATACTTTAAATAATGGGTAATTCTACGTCTATCAAAAAAATAAACTTTGAAGACATACAAACTTCTATAAAAGATAATAATACCATTATTATATCTACCCTTAATTCTAAATCACAAAATTGTTTAATCAAAGGAACTATATTATTAAACAATGAAGAAAAAGTAATTAATGCTAATCTTAATAATTACAATCTCAAAATTATTATTTACGATAAAAATTGTAATGAACAAAAACCATATGATAAATATAAACAGTTAATTTCATTAGGATTTAGAAATATATATATTTACTCTGGTGGCTTATTTGAATGGTTATTATTACAAGATATATATGGCTTTGATAATTTTCCTACTACAACTAAAGAAATAGATATATTACAATATAAACCTTCTTCTTTTTTAAACACACCACTTCTTACAAATATCGATTAATAAAATAAAAATTGATTTTATTTTATTTATTATTATTATATTTATTATTATGGATTTAACACAAAGCAAACTTACCAAAGAACAATGGGATTTCCTTGAGAAACCCGTTAGTCGTAGTGAACTTAAAATTTTAAAACTTATATTTTCAAGTAGAAATAATATTAATGTTTCTCATAATGATAGTAAAAGTATTGTTAGTTATATGAAATTAAATTCTAATGACGATGATAATATTGATAGTTATCTATTTCATCAATATTTCAGTAGAAAAATAGAAAAAGATAGAAAAAAACATTTACCTCATTTTAAACCTCCTTCATTAAAAAAAAATAAAATAAAACAAAAAGATATTATTCGTATTAAGAATAGTGCTAAAAAATTAAAAGAACAAGATTTATTTGAAAATATTTTAATTCAGAATAGTAATAATTTCTTAAACAAAGATTATGATCCTTATCATTTTTATACTCTTACCCAACTTATTCAGAATAATATATATAGAACTAATAAATACGTATTAAATTATATTACTGCCATTATTGAAACTTATAAAAAAAAAGTATCTATTAAAAATCTTATTAAAAATGCACATAATTATATTGAAAGAAATAATACTATACTTAAATACACTGATGTAAAATTATATGAACATCAAAAACAATTGTTTAGTATAGTTAATAAAAATAATAACTTTCTCATTTTATACCAAGCTCCTACTGGTACTGGTAAAACTCTTTCTCCTATTGGAATCAAAAAAAAAGTAATATTTGTATGTGCCGCAAAACATATTGGATTACAATTGGCAAAGTCTTGTATTTCATTAGAAATACCTATTGCTATGGCTTTAGGTTGTAATGATGTTAGTGACATTAGATTACATTATTTTGCCGCTAAAGAATTTACTCGTAATCGTAAAACTGGTGGTTATTTTCGTGTTGATAATTCTGTTGGTGATAAAGTTGAAATTATTATATCTGATATACAATCTTATTTATATGCTATGCGATATATGTTAGCATTTAATGATAAAAATGATTTAGTTTGGTATTGGGACGAACCTACCATCACTTTAGATTATAATAATCACGAATTTCACAGTATATTAAAACAAAATTGGGATCAAAATGAAATTCCTAATATTATATTATCATCTGCTACACTACCTCTTGAAAAAGACATATTTCCTATGATATTAAAATATAAACAAACTTTTCCAGAAGGCAAAAAATATGATGTTATTAGTTATGAATGTAAAAAAACTATTCCTATACTAGATTCTAACGGTAACGTAGCTATGCCTCATTATGTTTATGATAATGTTACTGATTTAAAAAAATCTGTTCAACACCTTGAATCCAATAAAACTATATTAAGATATTTTGATTTAGATGAAATATCTAAATTCATATCCTACGTTAATAAAAAAAATTACATTCCTGAACGGTATCTTATTAATAATTATTTTGACGATATAGCTAATATTAATGTTATTAATCTCAAATTATATTATTTAAAAATTTTATCTAAAATTAAAAATGAACCTTATGTTGCTACTAGAAATCATCTATTAAATAAAAGAAAACAAAAATATGGTTCTCTTATTAAAATAACTACTAGTGATGCACATACTCTAACTGATGGTCCGACTATATTCTTAACTAATAATGTTGAAAAAGTTGCCAAAATATATTTAAAAGCTTCTAATATACCTACTAATGAATTATCGTATCTTATGAAAATTATTAATCAAAATGAATTATATCGCATTGAAATTGAAAAATTATTAATGGAAGACAAAGAAAAGCAAGATAAAAAAAATGAAAAACTGTTAGACAAAAATTTAAAAGATGATTCAAAAGAATTAATGTTACAAGAAGAATGGACTAAAAAAATTAATTCTATTAAAAGTCTTCTTTCTCCTGTTGAACTTAAAAAAATTTATGTTCCTAATTCTGATTTTCATATTAAAGAATGGGCTAATAATACTAATAATAATTGTTTCACTTCTGATATTGACGAAGATATTATTGAAGAAATTATGTTATTAAACATACAAGACGAATGGAAAATTCTTCTTATGATGGGTATTGGTGTCTTTAAAGAAGATAATGATAAAAAATACAAAGATATTATGAAAAAATTAGCTGAAAATCAAAAATTATATCTTATTATTGCTTCTTCTGATTACATTTATGGAACTAATTATCAATTCTGTCACGGTTATTTAAGTAAAGATTTAGAAGATATTACTCAAGAAAAAATTATACAGGCTTTTGGTAGAATTGGTAGACGTGACCCACAAAAAGATTATTCCGTTCGTTTACGTGATGATAATGTAATTCATAAACTATTTGTCGAAGAACAGGATAAAAAAGAAGTTAAAAATATGAATCGACTATTTGGATTCAATTAATTATATCAATTATATATATCTATGGATAATAATGCTATTTATCAAAAATTAGATTCTATTAAAAATGAAATTTATCAAAAAATAAAAATAAGTCCATATTTTTTATTGGAAAAAGAACAAATAAAAGAATACATCAAAACTATTAAAAAATTAAAAACTAGAAGATTTTCATTAAAAAAAAATGAAGATAAAAATCAAATAAATGCCTATAAAGAATTAATCCTTGGTTATTTAAATGAACTTTTAGTTATACACAACAATATTTTTAATAATGAACAATTTAATACCAATGAATTACTAGAATTAAACAATAGATTTAAAAATGATGTTGAATTATTAGAAGGTATGGTAAAACCTTCTGATACTAGAAAAGCAGTTACCACAAAAAAAACTACTCCAAAATTGTCTACAAATAATGAAATGTTTGATTTTGGTCCATTAGATGCATATCAAAAAGAAACAGAGTCTGATACTTATTCCTGGTTTGATTATCCTAGAGAACAACCTAAAACAAAATCAAATACTGTTTCTTGTGATACATATAGTAAAAAATATAAAACTATACCTTTTAATATAAAAAAATTAAAAAAAACTATAAAAGCTGACATAGAAAAAATAGATAATTTTAAAAATAAATATAAAACACAAATTTCGAATATTATAAATAATCCAAAAGGAGAAAAAATATTTTGGTCTGAATTTAGCGTAATACCGCGTAACTTTGAAAATGATAATATCAGAGAGTTAGTAGAAAAAAAAAACGCTTCTAATACAGTGTTTGATATAATAAATCCTTTTAGTGTAAGAAACAAAACTACTAGAAAAATTAAGAAAATTAAAAAACAAAATAAATCAGTTGAAAATTCTATACTACAAAGATATAGAGACATTTTACAGGGAATTTACGATTATATTAATCTTAATATGTTTCAAAAATGGCCTAATATAAATATTAATCAGTTTTATCAAGTGTATTCTACATTATGTAATTCAGAAAAGTTATATAAAATTTCTGAAAAAAATATTACTAATTTTAAATTTAATGAATATGATTTAAAAAATTGGCATAATTATTTTAACAATTTAAATGATTTTAACTATAATGTACTATCGAATATAAATTTATCAATAGAGGGATTATGTTTATTACAAGAAGAATTTTCTCAATATCGATACGACATTATGAATTATTTTAATATAAACGATGAAATACAAAAACAATTGCAAGATTTAGTTAACCAAGAATTTTTTTCTCAAAAAGGTTATACTATAATAAGCGATATCTTTACATTATGTCATAAAAATAAGTATATTATTGAAGATTGGAAAAAATTAAAATTTGATATTATTAATAAAATAAATAATAATCCTATTAATAGTAATACTAATCAACTTAATAGTCATGATAAAAAACAATTACAAATATTAGAAGAAGATATAAATAGTATATACAATAGAGGCAAAAATAAAGAGATCAGTTTAGAGTTACAAAGTCATAAAAAAAAGTTGGAAGAATTACTTTTAAGAAAAAAATTCGTAATTTTAAAAAAATATGTAAAGCAATATACTACTGAATGGGATCCAAAAGCTGCTATAGGAGGTAGAAAAAGAAAAACTAGAAGAAAAAGAAAACGAAGAAGGAAAACTAAACGAAAAGGGAAAAAACGAATAAGGAAAAGAAAAACTAGAAGGAAAAGATAAAAATATTATTTAATATCATATTTATATATGAAATTAAAAAATATAGTCGTAGCAACTGAAAAAAAAGGATATTATAACGTATTAGAACAATCTTGTAAACGACATAATATAGAATTAATACCATTAGGAATGGGAGAAGAATGGACTGGATTTACAAAAAAATTTGAATTATGGCGTGATTATTTAAATACTTTGGATGATAATGAAATAGTTATGATTAATGATGCATATGATGTTGTTATATTAGAAGATGGTGACACTATTATCAAGAAATTTAAAACATTTAATAAAAATATTGTTTTTGGGCATCAAAATTACATTTTAACAAAACTTGTATTTCCTACTTGTAATACAACAAATTATGTATTATGCACTGGAAATATAATCGGATATGTAAAATATTTAAAACAACTAATAAAACTAATATTTAAAAATCAAAATTATTGGGATGGGAAGACCGATCAAATAATTGTAAATAATATTTGTAATAAAGAAAGTATTTTTTTTAAAAACAATGTTACAGTTGATAAAAAACAATATATATTTTTTGTAACACCTGGTTCTAATTATTTATATAATATGATTTTTAAAACAATTCCTAATATTTATATGAAAAACAATAAATTATATAATATTTATAATGAGACACCATCTATATTGCATTTAGCTGGTGATTTAAATGGAAAAATATATATGGAATATTTAAAATATAAAAATATTCCTAATAATAATTCGTTTATAATACAACCATATAAAATAAAACAATTATGTAACTATTTATTTAGTATTTTACAAAATAATATAATTACTATTTTTTTATCTATAATTAGCATTACAATTTATTTGTATTTTTTAAAAACAAATATACAAAATTTTATATTATTTATAGTAGGATATATATTTATTTTTGATAGTAAAGCATTATTATTACCTTTAATATTATCATTAATAATTATAATTTGCACTGCCTTTATAGTATATACGGTTTTAAATGGGAATAAACATTAAAATATTTTATATAAGTTATTTAAAATGTTTTTATTATTCTCATTTGTTTTGTAAATTTAAATTTTTCATCATTCATAGTTCTTTTTTTTAAGTTACAATCTAAACAACATATAACAACATTATCTTTATTATGACCCTGGTCATTGTCAATTCTATCTAATGTCCACTGCATTTTTTCTCTTACATTATCATACATTAATTTACAATTTTTTTTACAATAATAGCATTTTAATTTGGAAACAACTAATTTTTCTATTAACTCTTCTTTTTTAATAAAATAATTTATATCATATACTTTTTTTTTTACATCCTGATTTTTATAACCATTTAATTTTCTATTTATTTCCTTATCTACATATTTTTTTCCTTCATAATCTTGTTCTAAATATAATAGATTCAATATTTCTACTTGTTTTTTTTCATCATTTAAAATATCAATATTTTTCCATTCTTTGGATTCAACACGTTTTTTGTCTTTTTTTCCAGATAAAGATTCTATATTTCTTTTTCCTGTAATAATTATTTTTTTTGGCATTATTATATATATATAAAATATACATAAACTTAAATCTACATATAATATATATGAATGAAGAAATAGAAAAAACAAAAGACAAATTAAACGATGAATGTGTTGAACTTAAAAATATTAAATATCAAACAATGTTAATAAATAATAATGTTACTAACATAAATAAAACAAGTGATAAAAATACAATTAATAATATAGATGAATTTTTATCAAATGAAATTCAATTTAACAAAACACAACCTTGGAGTAAATTAGGTGACGGTGTTAAATTAACAAAAATTAACGAATTTGTTACTACTTATTGTAATAAACATAAAACCCATAAAAATAAAAATGCTGAATTAAAAAAATATTTAAAAAAATGTATGCAACATAAAAAATTACAAAGAGTTAAAGATGTTGAGTATAATATGAAAACTGGAAAAATTACAAAAATACCTGGTCTTAAATGGGAAGCTACCAAAAATAAATTTACATTGAAAAATAATGATAAAAAAGGTAGCACTTTAAAAAATTTAGCTCCCATTAAGAAAAAAAAATTAAAAATTAAAAATAAACAAAAAAAACAAACAGTTCCTCAAAATGATTAATTTAAAAATTGATATAAAATTTATATGTCATATTATATTAGTATATGTATAAATTTACAGATGATTTACCAAAATTAACTGATATTACAGATATATTAAAACCAGATAACGACATTATTGATGATATTAATAAAGAAGATTTTATAGAAACTATTGATTTATTTTTAGAAGATATTTTGGTAAACGACCCATTAATGTATAAAGAATATAATTTCTATGATAATTTATTTGAATTATTATATGAACAAATAAGTAATTTGTATTATGAACAAATTATTAAATATAATATAAATTTGGAAGAATCATTACAAAATACAATATATGATTATTTCAATCGTAATAATTGTCCACGTTCTTATTCTTCCTCTATTATAGTAAATAATCCTAATACAGAAAGAATTACCAAATTATTAAATTATTATACAACTCTAGAACAACCAGATCAACGCACTGACGAATGGTATAATTTCCGTTATCAAGGATTAACTGCGTCTTCTATATGGAAAGCACTAGATACACAATCTAATATTAATAATATTATTTATAGTAAATGTACTCCCTTAAAAAAAATAACAGGTTGTAATATCAATTCTCCTTTTCATAATGGTCACAAATATGAACCTCTTTCTGTATTATGGTATGAAAATAAATATAATACAACTGTAGGGGAATTTGGTTGTATTAAACATAAAGATTATGAATGGTTAAGAGCATCTCCTGATGGTATTAATATAAAAAAAGATAATCCACGATATGGAAGATTATTAGAAATAAAAAATCCTACAACAAGAGAAATATCAGGTATTCCAAAAAAAGATTATTGGATACAAATGCAAATACAAATGGAAGTATGGGATTTAGATGAATGTGATTTTCTCGAAACTAAATTCTCTGAATATGAAAATGAAGAAGAATTTCATAAAGATGAAATAGCATTTAATAAAACAAAAGACAACAAATTAAAAGGCGTTATGATTATGTTTAACGATGGTATTGAACCAGTATACAAATATTGTCCTTTAGAATATAACAAAGAACAATATGACGAATGGTATGATAAAGAAATTGAAAAATATCCTCAATATACTTGGATTAAAAATATATATTGGTATTTAAATACTATTTCCTGTGTATTAGTTCCTAGAAATAAAAATTGGTTTAATAATGCTTATCCTTATCTTAAAAATGTATGGGACACAATTTTACTAGAAAGAAAAAATGGAGAATATGTAAAAAGAAAAGCCTCTAGTAAATCTAAAAACGATAAAAAAAAATTAACACCAACTAGTTTAAAAAAAAGTAAAGATGATACAAAAAAATTGTTAAACTTAAATGATGATTCTATTACTACTGAAGACAATACAATTGTTATAAAATTCAGAACTCAATCATTTGATTCTTTATGATTATTATTAAAATCTGGTTTTTTTGATATAAACCATCCTACTCTATCTGGTCTGTTATCTGGTCTACATAATGGTTGTGTACTGGATTTATGTTTTAATTGATTCTTTTCTCCATATAAACACATATTAGGATCTCCTGCTTTACCTCCACAAGGTTCTACATATTCTTTATCATTATTTGTTTTCTGACTATAGTTACTCATTTCAGTTTTCGCTATTTTTTTACTTTGTTCTTGATGTGTTTTTAACGTTGGATTCAGATCACGACCATATATACTATCTAATAATAATTTGTGATGTGTTTCTGGATAAGATGGTGAATTTTTAAAACCCTCTGAATATAATACACCATCTTCTTCTCTTACTTCTTCATCTTCGTCTTCATCTACCTCATCATCCGCATATTTACTCCATACCATTATTAATGCTAAAACACCTCCTGTAACTAAACTTCCTGTTAATAATAATTGTAATAATTTTTCTGCTTTCATTATATAAATTATAAGCTATAATATTTTTATAATTTATTTATATTATTTCAAACAACTATTTAAAACAAATATGATATTTTATAATATTATGGATAATGAAGATTATGTTATTAAAAGAAGTGGCTCAAAGGAAGTTGTTAGTTTTGATAAAATTCTAAATAGAAGTAAAACATTAGGTAATAATGAATTAAACATTAATTATACATCTCTTACTGTTAAAATTATTGATCAATTATATGATGGTATTAAAACATCAGAAATTGATCAATTAACTGCTCAACAATGTGCGTCTCTTGCTACCACACATCCTGACTATGAAATACTTGCTAGTCGTATTCTAATTTCAAATCATCATAAAGATACAGACAGTGATTATGGTTTAGTTATTGATAAATTATATAATTATAAAGATATACACGGTAAACATTGTCCTATTATTTCAAAAGAATATTATGAATTTGCTCTTAAAAATATCAATACTATTAATTCATTTATTGATTATAGTCGTGATTATTTAATTGATTACTTTGGATTTAAAACACTAGAAAGAGCTTATTTAATGAAAGTTAATGGCGTAATAGTAGAAAGACCTCAACATATGTGGGTTCGTGTTGCTTTATCTATTCATCATAATAATCTATCCAAAGCTAAAAAAAGTTATGAACTAATGAGTAAAAAATATTTTACCCACGCAACTCCTACATTATTCAATGCCGGAACACCTAGACCACAATTAAGTTCTTGTTATCTTGAGGCTATGGAATCTGATAGTATTAAAGGTATATATAATACATTAACTGATTGTGCTGAAATTAGTAAATGGGCAGGTGGTATAGGACTACATATACATAATATCAGATGTGAAGGAAGTCATATACGCGGAACTAATGGTATTAGTAATGGTATTGTTCCTATGTTAAGATGTTTTAATGCTACCGCTAGATATGTTGATCAAGGTGGCGGAAAACGCGCTGGTTCTTTTGCTATTTATTTGGAACCTTGGCACGGTGACATTGAAGCCTTCCTTGATATGAAAAAAAATCACGGTGACGAAGAAGCAAGAGCTAGAGACTTATTTTATGCATTATGGATTCCTGATGAATTTATGCACAGAGTTAAAAATGATATGAAATGGACTTTAATGTGTCCTGATAAATGTCCCGGATTATCTGATGTATATGGTGATGACTTTAAAAAATTATATGAAAAATATGAAAATGAAAATAAAGGTATTAAAACTGTTCCTGCTCGTGAAATATGGTTTAAAATTTTGGATAGTCAATCAGAAACAGGTGTCCCCTATATGCTATACAAAGATGCTTGTAATAATAAATCAAATCAAAAAAATCTAGGAACTATTAAAAGCAGTAATCTATGCACTGAAATTATTGAATATAGTGACGATAAAGAAACTGCTGTTTGTAATTTGGCTAGTATTGCCCTTCCTCAATTTGTTAAATATAAATATCCTAAAGGTAAATATACTATTTATACAAAAACAGATTGTAAATGGTGTAAAAAACTTAAAATATTATTGAAAAAAATTAACGCCGTTTATGATGAAGTCAATTTAGATGATATTGAAAAATGGAACGAATTCTTTTTTAATACTACTCCCAAAATTGTACCTTCTACTGTTCCACAGATATTTATTGACGATAAACATTTTGGTGACTATACTAAATTTAATAATGTTGTTACACCATATTATGATTATCAACTATTACACGATATTACTGAAACCGTTACTGAAAATCTAAATAATGTTATTGATATTAATTTTTACCCTATTGAAAAAACAAAACGTTCCAATTTAAAACATAGACCTATTGGTATTGGTGTTCAAGGACTTGCTGATACATTTGCTATTTTAAATATACCATTTCACAGTGAAGAAGCAAAAAATGTCAATAAACTAATATTTGAAACAATTTATCACGCAGCATTAACTCAAAGTGTTAAATTAGCTCAAAAATCTCAACCTTATGAAACTTTCAGAGGAAGTCCTTCTAGTAAAGGTATTCTACAATATGATATGTGGAATGTAAAACCTAGTAATAAATGGAATTGGGATAAATTGAAAAAAGATGTTGTAAATCACGGTATTAGAAATTCATTACTGTTAGCACCAATGCCTACTGCTTCTACTAGTCAAATTTTAGGATTTAATGAATGTTTTGAACCTTTCACTAGTAATATATATGTTAGAAGAACTATTGCTGGTGAATTTATACGTGTTAATAAATATTTAATGAAAGAACTAATTGAATTAAAATTATGGAATAATGATATAAAAGATGAAATTATTAAAGACAATGGTTCTATACAAAATATTGATGCCATTCCTCAAAATATTAAAGATAAATATAAAATTGTATGGGAAATTCCTATGAAACACGTTTTACAAATGTGTGCTGATAGAGGCGCGTTCATTTGTCAAAGTCAAAGCACTAATCTTTGGATGAAAAATCCTACTCGACAAAAACTTACTGCTATGCATATGTATTCATGGAAATTAGGACTTAAAACTGGTATTTATTATTTAAGAACTAAAGCAAAAGCAGCGCCACAACAATTCACTATCGAACCTGATAAAACAAATAATATTGATGACGAAGAAGAATGTCTTATGTGTGGTTCATAATTAATATATAATTAAAATATCATTATATATTAATGAATCCTCTTATTAGAGAACTTGTAAATGATATAGACAATATAATGCAACAATCAAATGGAGAATCAGATGATTACGTTCATAAAGCACGTGGTATTCTATTATTATTGAAAAAATTAAAAATTAATAAAATATCAGAAATACAATATGCATATAATAACTGGTTTAATGATGAAGTTAGTAAATATAAATCTGGAAAATATGGTGAAGCCATTATACCCCATTATAACTGGCCAATACAATTTATTCCTGAAATATATAACATAAATAAAGATAATAAAAAACTAATGTTTACAATGAATTTAGTAGAAAATTGGTGGGCAGATAATGATTATTATGAACATATAAATGAACTATATCAAATATTTCCTAGATTTTCAGATAAACATATTAAAGACATTTTCAGTGATTATTGGTCAAAAAGAGAATTGGCTGCTTATTATGAACAAAAAAACATAGATACTAATACTCTTACTGAAAAATTTTCAAACGATCCAGCATTTAAAGCAGAAGTATTAAATACTATAAACGTAATTAGAAATGCTATTAAAATAAAACTTCGAGATTTTGACAATGGTTCATTTACACTCGACCCTATATATCTAGTTAAAAAACAAAGTGATATAGTATTAACATTGTCATCAGACCCTTCCAAACAACACGATGCTTTAACTGCTTCACCCGGTAATCGTATAAATATGTATACTCAAACATTCAAAGAATTAATAAATTTTGGAGGTCCAGAATTTGCAGATAAATATATTCTTTTTTTCCTTCCAACTCCTTGGGCTTATAGTTGGGAACGTAATTTAAATGTTAATCATTTAACTAGTAAAAATAAAGATAATTTAACAGATTTAATAAAAAAACCTTTTATAGATGATTTATTATTACATCCTATATCTGCTGATAATTTAAGTAGTGTAAAAGGTCAAATTTGTTCTGCTGAAGCAAAGTTAAATATAAATGGAAAAATTGTAAATACTGTCGGATTTATATTTGGTAAAAAAATAGCTTATCCTATTAAAAAATCCATTTTACAAAAATCTAGAGAGATTATGCAAAGTAGATTACGAAAGCAAATAAATAACGCTTCATACGAGGAACAAGCAAAAGTTTATAATCAATTGAAACAAAACGCACAAAAAACAATGTCTATACAACAAATCAATAAAAATAGTCGTTATGAAGAAATGAAAAGAAGAAGAGCTAGAAAAAAAAGTGGTTCACCTATTCCCGGACAACAAAAATCAATAGATGAAAAATTAGGTATGAAACCATCGGGGACTCGTAAAGCTGAAATAGCAAGTAAGAATTTACTTAACATTGTAGACTTTGAAGATAAAGAAAAGGCTGATAAAAAAGCAAAATCAAGGGCAAAAAAAAATGCCAAAAAGAAACGTCAAAAAGAAACTCGTAGATTAAAAACAATATTAGCAAATAAATTACAACGGTTATATCAAAAAGGTAAAACATCCAAACTAGCTAGTGCTACCAGAAAAAAGTTCATAGATAAAAAAACTGCTACCAAAAAAATACAAGATTTTTACAGAAAAAATAAAAATAGTAGACTAACAAAATATGATTTAAAAAATAGTATTTTTTATAAATTCAAACCTAACAAAGATATTATTATATGGAATTATTTATTACATAATTTTTCTAATTTATTTATTGATACTTCAAAAATTATACCAATTATTTCTGGTGGAATAGCCACTTTTTTACATACAGGTGGAAAATATAAAACAGAAGATTTAGATTTAAAGTTTTATCCCCGTTCAAAATATAAAAATCAATACAGTCATATTACTTCTAGACAACAAGTAAAAATTTTATTAGATACTTGGATACAAAACCAAAAATCAAATATAATAAATGAATTGAATCAATTATTACAAGACACTAATTCAAAACCTGTTATTGATATTTTAGTTAGTGATATAGACAATAAATCTCATATTATATCTAGAGATGACATTATTAAAATAGCTATTGAATTTGGTGAAATGTTAAAAGAAGGTGAAATACCTAGAGGTACTGTTACATTTAAAGATGGAAAACAATTTCAATCTAGAATAACCGCATATTGTGATATATCTTTTTGGAAAGATAAAACAGGCTATATTATTGATGTCATTAGAAAAAAAAATAATGAAATTAGTGCTTTTTCAAAAAATGACCCACACATCCCACCAGTATCATATTTATATAAAAATAAAAAAACACGTATTCCTATTATAAATAAAAATTATTTATTAGAAGAAAAAATAGAATTATTACGTGATGTAAATGATGGAGATTTTCTTTATAATGATAAAGATGAATTATGGTCAACAAAAAAACAAAGATGGATGGAACAAGTTAAAATATTACAAAGTAAATCTGGTGGTAGAAAAAAGAAAAAACGTAGACGAACTAGAAAACGAAAAAAATAAATATAAATATTTTATAATTATATTTATTTATCCTCCAATTCTTCTTTCATTTCTTCTTTTAATGTTGGTAATGACCATTCTGCTATATCTTTTTCCATTTTTTTCATATAATCTGACCAACTTTCTCCTTTTGCGCATCCTTTCCATATTTTATTTTCTATATCCAAATATTCATCTTTCTTTTCTGGATTAGTTTCATGATCTGGATTTTTATCTTTCCATTCTGTTTCCATAACCAAATGTTGTTTTGATTTCAAATTTCTTATACACCTTTCTATAGGACCTTTACCATCTGAAATTTCGTTCATTTCTTTTGATGGTTGTGTCTTTTTCCATTCATCGTCGTCTTTTATATAAAATTTTTTTCGTTTTACATCAGCACAATGAATTGGGCGTTCGGTTATAGGAACATCTTCCAATTGTTTTACCAATATATTAGTTATTCCCTTTTCTGGTCCGTGAAGCTTTGTATACATTACATCTTCTAATTGTACTTTTATTTGATTTACAAAGTCAGTTAAGTTCATCGCATTTTTACATTTTTCATTTAAAAATACATTAATTGATATATTATTTGTATTGTTGGAATTTATAGTATTATTATTACCCATACCAACACTACCTTGATATTGTTCGTGCGTTTTAATAATTTTTTCACAATATCCTAATTTTTGATTTAATAATTCATTTTCATGTTCAATTTTTTTTACATTTAATTTTTCTCTTAACTTTTTTATTTCTTCTTCTTGTTGTTTTATTAAAGTCATTTTTTCTTCATCTAATATTTTATTATCAACTACTTCAATCTTTTCCACTTGATATTCGCTTTCATTTCTTTTATGTTTTTTTGAATTTAAATGTTTTTTATAATTTGATATAACCCTAGTTGAATAATTACAACACTGACATTCATATAATTTTTTTCTAATTTGTTTCTTTTTTTTTCCATTTTTTGTGGCTATTTTTAAAATAGCGTTACTTTTTTCACAAATAGCGTTACTTTTTTCACAAATAGCGTTACTTTTTGGGCAAATAGCGTTACTTTTTGGACAAATAGCGTTACTTTTCCCTAAAATAGCGTTACTTTTTTTAGACATTTTTAATATATCATTATATATTTTTTTTAAGTCTATTTTTTTTTATCGTAACAATTAAAAATATAGGTTAATGAAAAATTCCTACATCTTCTAGTGAAAAAAAAAATTTCAAAAAAATTCAAAAATATTTTAGATCTTTTTGGAGAAATGGACAAGTACAAAAGTTGTCCAAAATTGAATTTCATTTTTGACTTTTGGAAAAAAATGAACAAAAAAGAGACCTTTTTTTTAGTGCCTTTTTTTAAGCGCTTACTGACTTGTTAGCATTTTTAAAAAGTGGTTGACTAGTTTTGTGACGATTATGGTGAGGTGTTTTAGAAAAAAACCAAAACGTTACCATTTATCGTAACAAACTTTTTTGTAGCTGAAATTTTCAGTAAGGTCAGTAAGGGATTTTACTACTTTTCACTTTTGTTAGCATTTCCAATAATAAATATTTTTGTAGCTAAAAAAGTCAGTAAGGATGGTAAGGGTTTTTAGAAAAATGAATATTTGTTATGAATTATGATAACAAATATTAAAAATAAAAAAACGGGTCAGTAAGGACCGTCACGTTTTTTTGATATTTTATTTTTGTTACGTTAATTAGTAACAAATTAGTATATAAAAAAAAGGGTCAGTAAGGATGGTAACAAATTATTGTCCAGATGTATCTTGAATTTTCTTTATAAGGTCGGTATTGTAAATAAAATTACCTTTTGGTTTGTAAGTATTAATATCTTTAAATGTAACGTTATTTTTTTTCTTTGTTGTAACATTTTTATCTTTTAATAATAATTCATTAGGATTATCAGAATTTTTTTTATCTTTATTTTTAGAGCGAATTTCTTCGCCAAATCCATTAATAGTAATACCAGTTTTTTTCTTATATTCTCTTCTTTGTTGTGGTGGTATATAATGATTCCAAGAAATAAATAATAAATTAGGATTAGTATATTTAACCATAAATCCATTATCTTTTAATTTTCCAATAACATACGCAGTACAGGCAGCACAGTCGTATCTAGGTGTTCCTAAAATGAATTCAGGAATAACAAAAGCACAAAAGCACATAGAATTACGTTGTCTAGAAGTGTGTTTAATTTTATCGTGAATACGTTTTAAAATTCTATTAAAAATTTTAATTTTATTATCTTGTATTGTTTTTTTTCTTTGATATAATTCATCTAAATTAATTTTACCATTATAATCATCATCATCGTTCATAATACATACAATTAAGATAAAAATTTAAATAAAAAAACGGATTTAATAATATATGTATAAAAATTTAGTAATATCATCAGGAGGTTTATATTTATTATCAGCAATAGGAACAATAACAAGATTATTTAAATTAAAAATATTAGATAATGAAAAAATAGAAAATATATATGGTACATCAGCAGGTGGAGTAGTAGGATTATTATTATGTTTAAAGTTAGATTGGAATTTATTAGAAGAATATATTATAAATAGGCCTTTGCCGGAAGAATATCAAATAAGTATGAATAATATATTAGAATTTATGGAATCAAAAGGAATTGTAGGAAGAGAAGTATATGATGTTTATTTAAAATCAATATTTAAAATGAAAGGATTAAAATATGAAATAACTTTTAAAGAATTATACGAGTATAGTAATATAAAATTAAATGTGTTTGCATTGAATTTTAATACTTTTAAAAATGAAACATTTAATTATGAATTAACACCAGATTATCCAGTAATAGATGCAGTATATATGTCAGCTACGTTTCCATTTGTATTTAAACCAATATATTACAATAATTCATATTATATTGATGGAGGAATAGAAAATGATTATCCAATAGATCAATGTTTAAAAGAATATAAAAATGAAGAAACATTAGGAATACATATAAAATACCCAAAAAATTATACAAATGAATTAAAATTAGATATATCAAATAATGCAATTGATTATTGTATAAAAATGATTCGAAAATTAGTAGAATTAAATAGAAAAACAAATAAGAATAAAAATTCTTTAAAAAATGAAATAATAATAAGAATGAATTCAACAAATAGTTTAATGAACTTATATAGTAGTGAAACAAGAAGAAACTTAATAACATTAGGAAAAAATAGTATAGATGAGTATATAACAAATAAATATGTTAAAACTAATTAATATTATTTACTTCCTACAATTTGTTTAATAAATTCAACTAATGAAGCATAAGATGGTTCTGCTTCATATTCAATTATTTGGTCTTCAATTTTTAAATAAATAGAAGGATATCCATCAATTTTCTTTTTAATACCTTCAGCACCGGATAAATATGTTTTTTCAAAATGTTCAATAGATTTGGCATCTCTATCACCATTAATTTCTATATATTTTAAAGCATAACTGGAATCCTTTCCTGGTTTTTCACCGTGAGGATATGTTTGTTTTAATTTTTTCCAAGGACCAATTTTTCCATCTTCTCCCATTAATTTTTTAGAATAAGGACACCAATCAGCATAAAATAAATATAATTCAGCATCTAATGACATATTAGAAGTTGATGTGGGGGGTGTAGGTATTGAAGTTTCACCAACACCAGTTGATTCAATAGGTTTACCCTTTTGAGTAAATTCATTGTTTGCAATATAAGTAGAACTTAATGAAGGTTGAACAAAATAATTAAAAATTAAAAAAGCAATTCCTAAAAATATAGCAATCAATACAATAATAATAAACATATTATTATTTTTAACCCAATTAGTGAATTGATTGCCACTTTCTTGTAAAAAAGCAGGCATACCACCAGTTTGTTGTTGAGCTTCCATATAATTTATCTAAACAATTATCTATAATCAATTAAACGAATAGACTTAAATATATATTGATTTAATGAATTAATGTATATTAGAAATTATAAAGGAGATTTGGTAAAAATTGATTTATCTAAAATTAATAATGAAAAGGAATTAGTAAATAAATTATGGAAAATTCAATATAATAAGACTGTAAAAGATGGTAAAGATCATATTAATGAAATAAAACAATATATTCTAGGAGAGGAAATATATGGATAAATTTTTTTCTAAAATAATATTAGTATGGCAACGCGTAAAAAAAGAAAACAAAGAAAAAATACTACTTATAAAAAAGAAGATTTTAATAGTAATGATGGGATGTTAACAACAGTATGGGGCCCTAGTTTATGGCATTCATTACATACAATATCATTTAATTATCCAGTTAAACCAACACGAAACGATAAGAAAAATTATAAACGATTTATAATGGATTTAAAATATGTATTACCTTGTGGAAAGTGTAGGAAAAACTTGCCAAAAAATTTAAAAAAAGTTCCATTAAATAATAAAGCATTAAAAAATCGTGAAAATTTTTCACGTTGGATGTATGAATTACACGAACAAATAAATTATATGTTAGGAAAAAAATCAGGATTAAGCTATGATGATGTTAGAGAAAGATATGAACATTTTAGAGCAAGATGTACACAACCAATTGATACAAAAATAATGATAGTAAAAAAAGTAAAAAAGAAAAGAAAAAGAAAAACTAAAAAGGAAAAAAGAAAAGAAAAGGAACAAGGTTGTACAGAACCTTTATTTGGAGAAAAATCAAAATGTATAATTAAAATAGTTCCAAAGAAAGAAAAAACACCTACATTTCAAATGGATAAAAAATGTATAAAAACTAGAAAAAAGAAACGGAAAAAAAAGAGTTAAATAATATTGTTAGTATTTAATTAATGACAATATTATCTATAATAGGATTTTCTATAATGATGATGTTTATAGCTGGTGTTGCATGTTTAAAATTATATATTGACCTTTCTAAAAATAATACAAGAGTTTATGCGTATTAAAATATTTTTAGGGATTTTTAGCATAAACACAGCATTATTTTTCTCTCCCTTTTTAAAATCGGAATCTATATTTTTATGGGAGTAAAAAGTTATGTGTCTAATTTTTTACTTATTTACCAAACATTTTTACCAATAGCAGCAAATGAATTTAGTAATCCCATTGGTTCATTAGACCTTGCTGATAGTGCGTTTTCGTTTGGTGAATATACCTTTTTTTGTGATTCTTTTTTGTAGTCTCTGCTTTTATTACTATAATATGAATTTTGTTTATTCATTCCTCTATCAGCAGGAGCTCTAATTTCTTTTTGATTTTCCATAGCCTTTTCACTTTGCAATTTATTATTTTCCATGTCATCTTCTACTTCAGAATCTTTATTTTTCTTTTTTGCATCACATACAGGACAATTAGTAGCAGGACATTCGGGGCATTTTGGACAAACAGGAGGAACGATTGAACTTTTTAAAACATATAAATGTTCTTTTCCTTCAGGTATATTATTACAAGTTAATGCATCTTTTCTTCTTTGTCCTTCTAAAGAATTATTACATACTCTTTCATTGTTAATAGGTGGTAAGCTTTGATTACTAGATTTTAAACAACGACTTTTTACATTAGGTCCAACACCAGCACAATGATAAGTTGATTTTTTATTTGTAACAGGGTCTTTTAGGTCTAATGCATGAGATTTAGTTAATACTTGTGTATTGGGATTACCTCCAGCTCCACCTTGTCCTCCAGCTCCACCTTGTCCTCCAGCTCCACCTTGTGATCCACCCTGTTGTTCTTGTTGTTGTATTTTTTTAGCCCATTCTGGTAAGTTACCGTCACGTTCATCTTCCCAAGTGATAATATTATTAATGTCAGGTCCATATGCGCAAACATTTTTATTATTACATCCAACACATTTACCTTGTCCTTTTTTATTGCAATCTTTATTTTCTTCACATTCATTATCCCAATCATCATCATTAGCATCAGCGGCTTGACAATATGTATCAGAAACCCATTGTTTATATTGAGCTTGTGAATTAAAAGGCATATTACCACTATTTCCGCTATTTCCGCTATTTCCACTACTAGTTCCATAACTATTACCGTGTGTTCCAGCATCCTTTGCTAATTTAATCATTTCTTTTCTTTCTTGAGCAGAAGCTTGTTTATATTTACTCCAAAAAGCATCTTGTTCACCATCATTTTTAAAACTAATTCCAACTTTTTCTGAACGTTGCTTATTTGTTAATCCTTCAATAAATCCTTCAGTAACTGGTTGTTTTATTAACCCAGGATGAACATTAGACATTTCATTAGTTTTGGCATAATATGCCATTTGAACATCTTTTGGAGTTTCGGTAGGAATAGCTCTACACAAAAATTCAGTTTTTGGTTTAGTAACATTTTGATATCCTTCATTTGCTAAAAAGCCTAAACCACCTATTAATAATATAAATACAATAATCCCGAATAAATGAAAATTATTTAGCTTCATATAAAATATACAATGAAAAAAAAAATATATAATATATGTAATTAATATATATGCCAGCATTAACTCATAATAGGGTAAAAAACGGATTTAATGGTCCAATTAGAAAAATTCAAGCTAGAAATAGTTGTCCGAAGGGAGGAGCTGAAACAAAATTAGGTTGTAATAAATCGGATGTTGAACGTAGAAATGCACGTGTTGGTGGAGTTGGTCCAAGAAATGCATCAAATAGAGCAGCAATAAAAAGAAGAGTATGTATTATTCCAAAAGATGATGGAAAAAAACATTGTAATTAAAATCTATTAAATATAAAATCATATATTTAATATATTAATGTTAAGAGCTTTTAAAAATAGAAAATTATTGGAAGCAGGAATAGATGAGGCAGGAAGAGGTCCTTTATTTGGAAGAGTATATGCTGCTGCTGTAATATTAAATCCTGAATTGGAATATAATGATAAATATATTAAAGATAGTAAAAAATTAAGTAAAAAAAATATAGATATTGCAGAATCTTATGTCAAAGAAGTAGCTTTGGATTGGTCTGTAGCTTATTCAACAGAACAACGAATAGATGATATAAATATATTACAAGCAACACAAGAAGCAATGCATAAAGCGTTAGATAATTTATCTATAAAACCAGAATATTTGTTAGTGGATGGTAATTATTTTTCACCATATACTATAAATAAAAAAAATATAAAAGCTGAATGTGTTGTTAGTGGTGATGATACATATTATTCTATTGCTGCTGCTTCTATTTTGGCTAAAACAGCAAGAGATAGATATATTGAAAATTTATGTAATGAAAATCCTGAATTAAATGACTATTATAGTATTGGAACAAATAAAGGATATGGTGCTAAAATACATATAAATGGAATCAAAAAATATGGTATTTCGAAATGGCATAGAAAAACCTTTGGTATATGTAAAATATATGATTCATATAATTAAAAAAATTGAATGTTTTTTTTCATATTTATTATGAAATTATAGTAAATATGAAAGTATTAGTATTTGATACCGAAACCACTGGCTTACCACTAGGTGGTAAAAATATACCTGTATATAAAACAGACTTCTTTCCATATATAGTTCAGTTTAGTTGGGCTACATATGATACTTGTTCTACAAAGTTAAATATTAATGATTATATTATTCAAATACCTGAAGACGAAGATATTCCTGAAGATAGTATCAAAGTTCACGGAATAACAAATGAAATTATGAGAAGCCAAGGGTTACCTATAAAACCTATATTGAGAAAATTTACAAGAGATTTGTTTGATTGTGATATAATTGTTGCTCACAACCTACCATTTGATAAAAAAATAGTAAGTGCTGAATTTATTAGAAATGGACAAATAGATTGGATGAGTAGGCATAGAAAAAAAGAATATTGTACATTAAGAAATAGTATAGATTTATGTTGTATTAAAGTAAAAGGCAAAAATGGAAATTATTATAATAAATGGCCCAAATTAATGGAATTACATAAATATTTGTTTAGAAGTGTTCCTAATAATTTACATAATTCATTAGTTGATATATTTGTATGTTTGAGATGTTTTCATAAGTTATACTATGATACTGATTTATTGAGGAAAGGAAAAGAATTGAGAACTTATTATGATGAATTATGTGGATTTACTAATAAATATAAATTATAATGTTGTAAAATTAATGTCGGTTACTATTCCATCACATAAATTTTTTAATTTATAAAAATCGTGTAAATATTTTGTATGATCTAATGTCCATAGAAAAACTTTTATATTTTTATTTTTACAATAGTTATAAGTATCTTCATCTATCATTTTCCAATCTACAGATAAAAATGTTAATCCATATGTCATTATATCTAATTCTTTGGTTGTATATATATTATCTGTTATATATCCTAATTTTAAATTAATAGGTGCTATATTCAATATATGTAGTATTTTTCTATTAAACGAACCGATATATAAATACTTTAAATCAATATTATACATATTTATAAATGTTAATAATTTATTAGCTATTTCAATATCTTTACCTTTTACATCTAAATAAATTTTTATTTTATGAATACCAATAATATCATAAAAATCTTCTAAAGTAATAATATTTAATTTTTTTAATACCTTGTAATCCATATCTTTTACGTAAATGCCATTAATTTTATCATCGTGTATTAATACAATTTCACCTGTTTTACATAGTTGAATATCTATTTCAATCATATCAAAACGATTATGTATTGCATTTGAAATAGATTGAACAGAATTATCTTTATATCTATTATGATATCCATTATTTGGAACACAATATCCGCGATGTGCGATTTTAATTATATTAGGACCAAAAGACATTATTGAATTAATAATAGATAATTATTTATATTTAAATAATTATTTATCTTCTTTTACGGCGACGAGTTCTACGGCGTCTTTTTTTAGATTTACGACGAGTTTTGCGTTTATTTTTTCTAGATTTTTTACCACCTTTTCTTTTTCTTCTTTTCCTTGTTTTTCTTCTTCCACCCTTTTGTGCCTTTAGATTATGTTTAAAGTCAGTATTGTTTGTTTTTAATGCTTCAAGTGCGTCTACTACTTTTTGATCAATTCTTTTTTGACCCCATAAACTACTCCAGGGTGTTGTGTTACTGCCCATACCCTTTAAAGTAACAGCATTAATTTTACCCCAACGTCTGTCTGCCATAATACTAAGTTGATTGCACCCCGTTATAGGATCATTATATTTGGCCCCATTATATTTTAGTTCATTATCTCCTTCAACTGGTATAATATAATTATCTTTTATATGTGTTTCGTCGTAACCGTGACTCTTTACATAATAAGTATAATTATTTTTTACTGGCTTAAAAGTCGCTCCATTTTTAAACGTGTTACCATCATCACCCAATTGTTTATAACCTGGTTGAACAATTACTCTCCTTTTAGTATATGGGTCTCTTCTTATACAATTCTTATCTTTTCCAGTCAGATTCAGATATTTTCTAGGCATTTCAGAATAAATACTACCGTGAGTTCTAAATTTTCTTAATGTAAAATTTTTATTGGCTAAATTCTTGGCGAGTTCTGTCGTCCAATTATTTGTTTGGTTAATCCAGGATGGGGAATTCCAGGTTAATACCGTAATATTTTTATTTGTCCCATTATATTTTTTGGATAATTTCAAACCTAAAATTTCGGCTACACAACCACTTATAAAAGAACCAACAATTACAATTTTTTTATTTTTATCTACCATAGGCTTATAAATACCAAAAATGTTTTCTGCTAATGCATTGAACTTTTTTTCCCATAAATCACTAGTTGTATATTGTGTAATTAATTCATTTTTTCCAATACATATATATGTTGTATTATCATAAGATACAATATAATGTTTTGTGTCTGAACTGTGATAATTATAATATGCTTTAATTTTATTATTTTTTTGTAAAAGTTTAATTAAATTTGTATCGTTTGTGCCCCCCATTCCTCCAGGTGTATAACCACCAGACTCCATGCCGCGTTTATTTTTCATTAAATTGAGCATTAATTTATACATTGTTTTCCACGTCTCATTATTTGTAAATTTATATTTTGTTTTATTGTCACCTGTTAATTCCATATATTTTAAAAAAAAGTGTAAAAAAGGAGTAGGACCAAAATATGCTGCTTTTGCTAATACAGACGATAGAGCACAATCTTTGTCAGTATCAGGCGGTAACGCAACTGAATTTGTAGAAGAGACTGGTTTAGTAGGTGGCGAATTTGGTAATGGATTTTTTGTTGGTGTTGTTGTAGACATATTCTATATAATAACAAAAGATTAATTAAATTCTATTATTAGTTATTAAAGATTGTTTATCTTTTCTAAACTTTTGAATTCTTAATTCAGTGGTTTTACGCATTCTATCAACAATAATATTTTCAATAAATTTAAGACCAATTTTAAAATCTTTTTCACACTGTGTATACATTTCAAGAATAATTCTACGAGTATCATTAATAATATCTTGAAGTTCATTTTTATCAAGGTCTTTGATTTTAACAGTAAATTCATCATTAACTTTATTGACTTCAAAAACCTTTTTTAATTGTTGTAAAAGAAGTTCTTCTTGTTTGTTATTATTATTAATCATAGAAGTGATATGATTAGCATATTTTCTGAAAATATCAGAATTAGTATTACCAGTGATGGTGTTATTCCAAGAAGAATTATTTTTACACATAGGATGATTATGATAATCATTAAGAACAATATCAGAAAATCTAGAAGGAGGGTTATCATTATATTGTTCAATAGTTTTACCGGAAAAAGCAAGATAAAAGATTTTTAAATCATTTTTATATTGAGTTTTGGCTTCTTCGGTCATATCATAAAAAAGTCCAGTTTTATAATTATAAACATCATAATATAATTGTTCAAGTTCAGGAATACCATTTTCATCAGCGAGTGTTTTATCTTGTACGATAGAATCATCGACTTTTCTAGCACCATCTTTAACTTCATTATCAAAAAAAACATTATCAGATGTATTAGAATCGTTATTATTTTTAATTTTGTTAGAGTAATTAGTAATATTTTTATTGATAGAACAGTGTTTAGGTTGAATATGAAATTGCGTTCCATCTTTACTTTGGACAGGAGAAATAGCATTGATACGTTTAGTGCAAAGATTGAATTTATTAATAGATATTTGAACACCTTTAGGAATATTATGTTTTTGTTGTAGAGGTACGTATGTGGTTTCACCAGAATTTTTATTGATATATGAGAATATAGGATTAATATTTTTATTTATACTGGCAAAGAGATGAGCGATTTTAACAAAATGTTCAGCAATACCAATACATTTAGCGTGTTTATCATCGGAATCATCATCAATACTATCAACATTATCTTTGTTAAAATAAAGAATTTTTTCATTTTCAACAAGTTGCGTTTCAGGTTTATTAGTATCGGGATTAATACTATTATATAGATAATTGATAGTTTGTGATGTTAAGCTATTTTTTAAAACATCACCAGTAACAATAGCAATTTTATTACAATAATCAATATTATGAAGATTAATTTGATCGTTAAAGCTAGTAGAAGTGATGACATCGGCGGCGACGATTTGAATATAAGTAACAATATTTAAAGTATCAACATCAGGATGAATAGGGGTTTTATTATTATTAATATTTGCGTTTAATTTTTGAGTTATTTTGGAATTCATAGTGCTGGCTTTATTACCCATATATAATAAATATATATATTTTAAAATTGAATTAAAAGAATAATATAATTATTAAATTAATATGGGAAAAAAAAAAGAGAAAAGGACTCAAAAATTAAAGAAAAAGAAAGATAGAAGTAAATTATGGGAACAATTTGACAAAGAAATAGGGAAAAAAGATAATTTATGTTTGATATATGATAAACAAAAAGTGGAAGAGAGAGGAGAATGTGATAAATGTGGAGCTCAATTATGTATAGCAAAGGAGAAATTTTTAACGTGTTCAAATAAGAGTTGTGGAATGATGTATAAAGATAGATTGGATGAATCAGCGGAATGGAGATATTATGGAGCAGATGATACATCAATGAATGATCCAACAAGGTGTGGAATGCCAATAAATCCATTGCTACAAAAATCATCATATGGTTGTAAAGTATTATGTAATAATAGGTCATCGTATGAAATGAGAAAAATAAGAAGATATACGGAATGGCAATCAATGCCGTATGAAGAGAAGACACAATATGATGAATTTGAATGGATAAAAGCAATGGCAAGAATAGCAGGAATAGCAAAGGTAATAGTAGATGAAGCATTACGACAACATAAACAAATATCACAAGAGAAAACATTTAGGGGATTTAATAGAGATGGTATAATAGCAGCGTCAGTGTATATAGCGTGTAGAATACATAATTATCCACGAACAGCGAAAGAAATAGCAACAATATTTCATTTAGACAATACAAGTGCAACAAAAGGATGTAAAAATGCGGGTCAAATAATAAATAATATAGAAGGAACAAATCCAGAAAAAGAAAGAATACATTTACATCAAACGACACCACAGGCATTTATAGAGAGATATTGTAGTAAATTGAATATAAATAAGGAGATAACAAAAGTATGTATGTTTGTAGCTCATAAGATAGAACAAAAGAATAAGATAAGAGAAAATACACCGAATTCAGTGGCAGCGGGTATAGTATATTTTATAGGACAGGAATGTAATTTGAATATAAGTAAGAAGAATGTGAGTTTATGTAGTGAAATAAGTGAAGTAACAATAAATAAATGTTATAAGAAATTAATGAAATTGAAAACGGAATTAATACCGCCATCAATATTGAAAAGATATGCATTATAAAGTAATAATTTTAGAACGATGTTTTGATACTAATTCAAAACATTTTTTTTTAATAGGACAGTTATCATCAAGAGAACCAACGACATTATATCTAGGAGTTCCACCGGCATTAATAGCGAAACAACGAATAAAATAGAAATGTCCGGGATAATAAACGTGTGTCATCCAGTCATCACAATACCAATTTTTAATTTCAGGAGGAAAATAAAATCCGAAAAATTCCATATGTTTTCTAGAAACAAAACTTTGGGTTTGAATAAATCTAGAACCGCCGGGTCTAGAATGTTTACCAGAACACCATCGTACGTGGTCAATAGGTCCAGTAAGTCCGACATTATTATTGATACGAAGAGCATAAATGGATTGTTTAACCCAACTAGGCTGTAAGAATTGAATATCATCACCACATTGAAAGAAATAATCAAAACCTTGGTCATATGCAGTTTTGAATGCTTTATTCCACATATGAGTGACGTATCCGGGTTGAATACCATTGCTAGAAATGAATTGAATATCAACATTTTGCATAATATTAATGAAACGAAGTAGTTCCTTTTTTTCAGTAGGATTAGAATAAACAATATCATTATCATCAACAACTAAAAAAATAGTATATTTATATTGTTTATCATAGGTAGTAAGAAAACTTTTAAGAAATATATTATAAAAATAGGTATCTTTGAAAGTTTTCCAAGGTCTATTTCTAGAAGTGGAAGGAATGAGAATAGCGACTTTATAATCCATATTATAAATAAAAAAAAATATTTAAATAGTATTAAAAAAATATTATAATGAATGAAGTATTGGAAAAATATAAGATATTTTGGCAGTATCCAGTAATAACAGAAAAAACATTTTATTTACAAAATAAAGAGAATCCAATATATGTGGGAATACCGTGGGCAACAATATTAGATAAGAATTATAATATAACAATAATAGCGAAGATATTGAAACCATTAATGAGAGGATTATATTATGTAACGTGTTGTCAACATATAAGATTTAGACAATTATTTCAATTATTTAAATATTTAAATATAAGAACAGTATATTCACCTCATAAGATAATAGGAGAAGATGAATTATTGGGAATAAGAATAGAACCGTGTCCATTATATGCAGTGAATGTAGAAGATGAGAGTAGAAATGAAGAGTTTAAAGTGATACGTAAAGAAAAGAAATATTTGTATTCATTTATAGGAGGATATAATAAGAAATGGTATATGTCGAATTTAAGAGAATTATTATTAAAAATGAATCATGATGAGAAAGAATCAGTAATAATAGATACGGGGAATTGGCATTTTGATCCAGTAGTATATAATAAATTACAAAATAATAAAGGGGAATTAAATGAGGACGATGAATTTAAATTTAAAACAAGAAGATATAATGAAGTGATGAATGACTCGAAATATACATTGTGTCCAAGTGGGTCGGGTCCGAATTCAATAAGATTATGGGAAGCATTAGCAGTAGGTTCAATACCAATAGTATTGTCAGATAATTTAGATTTACCAAATCATGAGTTGATGTATGATAGTATATTAAAGATAAGAGAGAGTGATTTATATAACATAGAAAGAATATTAAGAAATATACCAAAAGAAGAAGAAGAAAGGAGGAGAAAGAATTGTATAAAAGTATATAATGATTTGAAAAACAACTTTGCAAATACACCAAGAGAAGTGATACATTATTGCGATGGAACATATTATATAGGAAACACAGGGGGAGTAGCGAGATATGACTATCAAATATCTCAATTATTTCCATTGAGAGTATTTTTTAAAGGTCCACAAGAAAAAATGAAAATGTTAGAATATTTAAAAAAATGTAAAAATCCGGTAATAATAACAGATAATCATTTATCGTGTGACATACCAAATAATTATAATGTAATATTGGTGCATCATGGAGTTGCAAAAACACACGCAGAAAGAGATAAGGGATGGAATAAATATTGGAAAGAGTTATGTTGTAATGGACAAGAGAGAATGTTATATTATAGAGAACCAAATACAACAAGAATAGTAACAATATCGGAATTTTGTAGAGAAGAATTTAAAAAATATTATGGAGAAGTATATACAAGATTTGAAATAAAAAAGATATTTCATGGAAGTGAATTGAATGAAAATATGTATAAGAAGAATTGGAATAAAAAAGGAATAGTATTAGGAAATTGGGCGAATGAGAATAAAGGGAAAAAAGTGATAGAAAAAATAAAAGATAATAAATATAGTTTTAAAAAGTTATCAATATATCCAGAATCGGTTTATTTTGAAGAATATAACGAAAAGAAACAGAAAATATATTTAGAAAGTGATATATTTTTACAATTATCATTATGTGAAGGGAATTCATATGCGACATTAGACGCACTATTATGTGGAATACCAGTAGTGGCATCAAATGTAGGATTATTTTATAAAGATGTTCCAGAAGATTGTTTTGTAAAAATAGAATGGGAAAGGAATAATGATATAGAATATATAAAAGAGAAATTAGATTATGCTTGGGAAAATAAGGAAGAAATAGGAAGAAAAGGAAGAGAGTGGTATTTAAAGAATAGTAATTATAAAAAATGGAAAAAAGAAATGGAGGAATATGTATATAATTAAAATAATATATTAAAAACAATAATATATGATTTTTATAATGAATACAGAATATTGGTGTAAGAGAGGGCATTTTAACGAGGATCAATATAATTATGTGAGAGAATTAGTAAAAAAGGAAAATCCAAAATATTGTTTGGAAACAGGTTTTTGTACAGGAAGGTCAGCATTAAGTGTATTATATGATAATGGAAATATAGAAAAGTTTGTAAATATAGATATAAATTACAATTATTTACCAGAAGGAAGGGAAATGTTAAAAAGATTTAAAGAAAAATGGGAAAATTTTAAAGCAATCGAGTCGTCATCATCAGTAATATTAAATGATAATTTTTTTAAAGAAGAATTTCCAAATGGACTAGACTGGTTTACAGTAGATGGAGACCATAGTTATAGAGGATGTGTAAATGATATAGAAAAGGCAATGCCATATATGAATGAAGGAGGAATAATAATAATAGATGATTATATGTCAGGTCCACCGAATGGATGTAATATACCAGAAGTATCAAGAGCTTGTGATGATATGTATAGAAAGTATGAAACGAAATTAGAAAGAACAGTATGGAATAATAAAGGAAAAGGGTTTTGTATATTTAAGATTTGTGCCAAACAATAGGTATACCAGATTTAAACATATAATAATTATATGAATTATATGTTTAATACATTATAAAAAATTATATTTTTTTTAGGATAAAAGATTTACAATTACCATCATAAAATTGAGGCGTCTCCCAAATGATATGAAATCCATTATCTTTAAAGAGAGATAGAAATTGTTCTTTATTATAAGTATAACGAATTACATCAACAAAGTATTGGGTGCCTTTAGTGCAAAAAGTATCGTTATCAGTTAACATAATTCTATGTAATATAATATATTTATTAGAAACCCTAGATAATTCATTAATAGCAGATTTAAAATCAGGAACGTGTTCAATAACACCAGATAAGAATATGATATCAAATTGATTATCTTTATATTTTAAGTTAGTAACATCTTGATAATCAAATGTAGGAAATGGATAATATTGTTTTGCTAATTTAAGAGCTTCTATATTATAATCACAACCAGTATACGTATATTTACCTGGAAATATACTGTTAATGACTTCGAAATAATAACCGCTGGTGCAACCAACATCTAAAAGTGATAAATGATTTTCATTAATATTATCAAAAATATCTTTTATAATTTTAAAAACAATAGGGGGGTTACCAATTTTAGTTTGATATAACTGATAGTTAACTAAAATACGTTGTAAATGAGAAACAATATCATTAGACCAATTATCTTTATATTTAATAGCATTAGAATTATCAATAGGAGTTTTATTATTAGGACTATTAATTATAGTCCATATAGGTTGTGTTAAATGAGGATTTTTAAGATCATTATTTTTTAAAAACTCTTTACCAATAGATAAAGCATTAAGTTGTAGTTGTTTGATACTATCATTCATAATTATTATATAATATATAGTTTATATCTTTAAATATATATTATAATGCAAATTTATATTTATAAATTTTTTCATTATTATCAGCAACAATTACAGAATCGCTGTTACCGTTCATAAATACAAATTTACCTAGTTTTTGTCCGTTAATATTACCTTGGATAGTTAATTCTTTAATCCACAAATTATTATGTGGTTTATCAATTTTGTATATAGAAAAATAACCATTATTAGTATTATAATCAGAAATAATAAGTCGTTCACCATTTGTAGATAAAGAAATATTAGATTCACCTATTTTACCATTTTTAACATCAAAAATTTGATAGGGAATATACTTATTGGTATCTTTATTAAATTTATAAATATGAAATTTAGAGTTATGATGATTAGTGATAGCAACGTATAGTCCATTGCCAGCAATATCAACATTTTTACCAAATTCAAAATCATTAGAATTAATATGTGTGTTTAAAATCCAATTATTATTAGAATATTGAAATATTTTAACAGAACTAATATTGTTTTTAGTGCCAATAACAATAGTAGAACCATCTTTATTAAAAGCAAAAGAATATCCAAATGCTGTATTAATTGCGCCGTGATCAATATTTGCACCGTGTTGAACCCAAGTAGCAGGATTATTACCAGGTTTATAAATATGTACTAATCCATCGTTAGCATTAAGATTATTAGCATTAGAAATGGCAATACGATTACCATCTTTATTAATACAACAAGTAAGGGAATCAAATTTTGGTAAAATGATTTCAGAATGTTGACTCCAAGTATTGTTTATTTTTTTAAAAATACGACATCTAGCGGATAAAGTAGCGGCATTATTGTCAATTTCACTAGAAGTGACAATGAATGTTGAACCATCACCAGAAACACCAACTCTTTTATTACTAGGGTTGGTATAACGATGATTATAATCACCTTCAATAGAAAATGTTAGATTATATATTTTTGCATCAAAATCAAATTCATAAACAAAAATTTTACCGACTTTAAGATCATTAGCATTAATATTTTTTTCAAAATTAGGAGCAACAACAACAAGAATATTACCATTATCAGAAGATTGTAAATATTCACCAAAATTATCACCAATATTATTAGAAATATGACTTAACAAACTCCATTTATAATTTTCAAGAGGATTTTCATATGAATGACATTTTTTTTGATATAATGTAAACATTCGAAAACGATTACCAATAGAACTAGGTATACCGAAACCGAAGCCTCCATATGGAGCACCATAATTATTTAAATTTTTAGCTTTTCTAAGTCTTGAATTAGAAGGATTAACAGGCATTATATATATAATATTTATATATATAATTTATTTTTTGCTATTTTTAATAGCAGCGGCTTTAATTCTTGCTAAACGATCCATTTGACCAACACGAGCTTCCATACGAGCTTGTCCTGTTGTAAGAGCACCATGTTTTTTTTGAGTATTAGATAAATTGACTAAATCTTTTTTTACAACTTCACTTTTATTATAAACATTTAATTTTCTGTTACCACCAGAAGGTGTTCCAAATTCACCAGTATTAGATTTATTATTCATAACACTATCAGGATATAGGTAATGAGATTTAATAGATTTAATTAAATTAGGACGTGGAGGTTGAGGTCTAGGTTGAGCGATACCAATATTTTTTCCCAATGATAAAGATTTTGGTCTATTAGAAAAAGGCATATATATATAATAATAATATTAAACTTTTGACATTAATAAACATTTATGAGCAATGTAATGAACAGAAATGACGTGAATTATATCAGATATATATTTATTTAAATTATATTTACGATATAATATTGTATTTAATATAAAAATAATAGAACCAATAGAAGTTAAATAATTAATATTGGGATTGTAATAATTTTTGTAAGAAACTAATATAATATTACTAATAGTATCGTATAAAAATAAATAATAAATATTTCTATTAGTATGAAAAAAAATACCATTTATTAGAACAATAGTAGCAATATATGATTTATGATATATAATTAATGGAATAAAAAAGTAACATAAACTTAATAAATTAATAATACTAATATTTTTATATTTAATCATTTATTAACATATGATGAAGAATGTTTAATTTATTTTAATATATTATATTCAGTTTTTGATTTATCATATACATCTTTTTTTAAAATGTATTTTCTATTATAAACAATATTAAATTGAGCTAAAAAAGTTAATATATGAGCGGTAATATTAAAACAATTTAAATTTAAAGATGCTTTATAATCTTTTGGAAATCGATGATGATAATTATGATAACCTTCTCCAAAAGCAATAATGGAACAGATATGATTATTAATAGCTGAAATTTCTTTATCATATGGTTTATCTCCAACATAATGAGCTAACGAATTAATAGCCCAAGTAGAATGCCAAACAATAATAGTTCTTAAGAGAGTGATAGCAATAGAATAATTGAAAGGACTATTTAATAAATAATATTCAAATAAAATAGGAAAAATAATAGTAAAAGACGGACCATAAATATAATAATATTTGTGTTGATGATTTATTATATGAATATCATTTTTCCATTCATTATTAGACATTTTTTGTATGGTATTATTAAGTAATTCATTATATTTTTTTGTTAAATAATTGCCTTTTATCCAAAAAAAATGTGCGTGTAATAATCCTTTTTCAATAGGATATGGATTTAAATCAATATCATTACCATCATATATATGATGCATTCTATGTGTAGAACACCAATCAATAACAGAGCCTTCTAATGTGGAAGTGCCAAATAAAATTAATAAATATCTAAACAAAGGATGAGCATCATAAGATTTATGTGTAAATAACCTATGATATCCAGCTGTTATACCAAACATACCGCAAAAATACAAAATATATTGAAATAAAAAAGAATATGAATGAATATTAACAAGTGCCTGGATATTATATAAAAATATAAATTTTACTAAAAAAATAAAGTAATATGATATTTGGAATTGCATAAATATAATAATATACATTATTATATTTTTAATTATTTTTGTCTAATATATTATTATTTTTTAATTGGTATATCAATTGTTTACTCCATATCATACCCATTATATAAATTGGGAAAATGAAATAATAAAACGCCATACCAAATTTATTAGTGGTCCATCCTTTCCAGAATAATAAATATGTAAAATAGAAACAACGGATTAGTAAATATGTTATACATTCAATGTAAAAAGATATTTGTAAACATTTTTTTGATATAGCAGTAGCTTTTGTATTTGAATATTGTATTAATAAATAATGGTTATACATAAAGATATTAGTAAATTCACCTAAAAAATATATGTATGGAAAATTAATCATAGCAGTAGGTTCATAATACATAGAATACAATAAAGATAAATGATGATATAATACAGTATTATATGTAATAGATTTCAAACCTATATAAAATATTATATAAAATGAATCATATAAAAAAAATGAAGTTAATAAAGTTTTCATATGAATGAACGAATAATTATACATTAAATATTGATAACAACAACAAATTGAAACACATAATTTGATTATACACATAAATAATTTTTGATTATTTATAGAATTTCCAACATGATGAAATAAACTGTAAAATAATATTAAATTCAAAATATTATACATTTTATTATATTGTGAATATTTATTTATATACATTTAATAAATATTAAAAGTCAACATCTAGATTATCAAAGTCAGTATCAACTCTATTACCAACACTCAAAGAATAATCACCTACTCTTTTTTCGAAGAAGTTAGTTTTTCCTTCCAAAGAAATCATTTCCATAAAATCGAAAGGATTATTAACGTTATATACTTTATTACAACCTAATTGTAATAATAATCTATCAGCAACAAACTCGATATATTGACTCATTAATTTACTATTCATGCCGATCAATTTACAAGGGAGTGCATCACAAATGAATTCTTTTTCAATAGTTACAGCTTCTTTAATAATGTCATATATTTTAGAATTTTTAGGTTTTTTAACTAATTTATGAAACAAACATACCGCAAAATCAGTATGCATACCTTCATCTCTAGAGATTAATTCATTAGAAAAGGTTAATCCGGGCATTAATCCTCTTTTCTTTAACCAATAAATGGAACAAAAAGCACCAGAAAAGAATATACCTTCGACACAAGCAAATGCAATTAATCTAGTAGCAAATGAAGATCTTTTATCTTGAATCCATTTAATAGCCCAATCGGCTTTTTTTTTTATACAAGGGAAATTATCAATAGCTTTGAATAATTTTAATTTTTCGTCTTCTTTTTTTATGTATGAATCAATTAGTAAAGAATATACTTCACTATGTATGTTTTCCATCATTAATTGAAAGCCGTACGCAGCTCTGGCTTCGGGTAATTGAACTTCAGATAAAAATCTCATACCAAGATTTTCAAGGACAATGCCGTCCGAAGCAGCGAAGAAAGCTAGAATCATTTTAATAAAATACTGTTCTTTTTCATTTAATTTTTTCCAATCTTTCAAATCTTTTGAAAAATCAATTTCTTCCGCGCGCCAAAAACAGTCCATCATTTTTTTATAATGGTCTCTCCAAATATCCTCATCTGTGAGGGGAAACATAACATACCGATTGGGATTTTCAGTAAGAAGGGGTTCTTCAGTTTTTTTAGACATCCTAAAGTAATATATTAATTAGATTTAAATATTTTTAAAATATATTATTTAAGTAATTGAATTAGACGCAATATTAACATTATTTTTTTTGTATATAATTAATGGTAACAGTATAATTTAAAAAATATTATTTAATACTATATATATGGAAAATAATTCTATGAATTTTACAACACGAGAAAATTTATTAGCCCTTATTCAATCTAAAATAAAAGAACAAGAAAAATATTTATCACACGATAGTGAAGATAAAAAATTAATAAAAAATAAACAAATAGAAGAATTAAAAAGAATTTTAATGGATTTAGATGAAATAAAAAAAACAAAAGATTTAACATATGATGTATTGAATAGGTTACAAAAGCAGCAAAATAATATAATAAAAAAAATAAAATATATTAGTGATACATTATAATATATCTTTTTAATATATATATGAGTTTATCAGGAGGATATAGGTGGGGAAAACGTATTAGTAAAAGAGGGAAAAAAAGAACAATGTTATCAAAAACTAGAGCATTAAAATCGCGTAAAAAGAGAGGAACAAAAAAAAGAAGAAGAAAAGGAAGAAAAAAAAGTAAACGTAGGAGACGAAGAAGAAGAAGTAGTAAAAAAAGATAATTATAATTTAGGAAAATATAATTAGTTTGTTTTTTTATATAATATAATTATATAATGAAATTACCAGGTATATTTAATAACAAAATTTTGTGTTATGCAATGTTATTTTTGGCAGTTATGAATGTAGTAGGTTATATTACAACCGCTGCTTATGAATGTTTAATAGTATTTGGTTTAGCATATTATTTCGGCCACTGTTATCTTAAAAATCAAACCGCTGCAATATTAGTAGGATTATTTGCATCCAATTTTATTTTTGGTTGTGGTAGAGTAAAAGAAACCTTTGTAGAAGCAAATAAATCTGATAAAGATAAATTAAGTGAAATAGCTGAAAAAGCATCAAAAGCAGCAGCATCCGCAATGGAAAAAGTAAAAGAAGGTATGAAAAAAGCTGAATTAACTGAAGAACAATGCACTACAGGCGGAGGAACTTGGGATAAAGCAAATAAAAAATGTAAACAAGCATTTGAATCATTTAAAGAAGCAGCAGAAACAGCAGCAGCAACAGCAGATCAAGCAGCAGAAGCAGCAGAAGCGGCAGCAGCAGCAGAGGAAGATGAAGAAGAAGCAAATGATGCTACTTCTGAAGCAGTTGCAAAAGAAGGATTTAGAAATTATTGGTAATTAATAATAATTTTTATTTTATGTATTATTTATATAAAATGAAATTGGAAAATATAGTAAAAAGTTTACCAATACCTGTTGTATTGAAAAAATTATTTGAAAAATTAATAACTAACAAATATGTTTTATATGCTGTATTATTGGCATCTGTAATGAATGTCGTTGGATTAATTCAATTCCAAAATTGGAATGTTTTAGCATTAGTTATAGTAGTAGGATTGTTATTAGGATGGTTTACTAAAAATATGACGCTTATTTTAGGTTTAACATTGGTACTATCAACCTGTGTAGTATGTGTTAATACTGTTTTTAAATTTGTAGGTTTAGAAGGATTTCAATTAACTTCCTGTCGTGAAGGATTTCAAGAAGGAGCTGATAAGCCACAAGAAGATGAAGAAGAAGAAGATGATATATCCGAAGGTTTTCAAGAAGGAGCTAAATCTAAACCAGCAGGAAAAAAAGGAAAACAATCATCAAGTGATGCTAGATATGCAATGCAATGGAATAAAACAAAAAAGAAATTCATGTGTTCAGATTTCACTAATCCAACAAAAGCTAGATGTAAACAAACTATTAAAAAAAATGGTAAGGTAATAAAAAGAGCTGGATGTTATGCATCAGATGACGCTACTTGTAAAAAAGGAACTGTTTCCGGTGTAGATAAAAAATCAGGATTTAGCCAAAGAAGTGCACCAGCTAGCGTTGAATATGAAGACGATGGCGAAGATGATGAAGTTAATACACACAGAGTAGACTATGCTAGCACCCTTGAAAAAGCATATACACATTTAGATAAAATGTTAGGTTCAGATGGAATGAAAGGATTAACTAATGAAACTAAAAGATTGGCTGAACAACAAAAAGGTTTGATGGAATCATTAGAAGGTATGGCTCCTATTTTGCAAAAAGCACAAAAAACATTAAACGGGTTAGGACCTTTACCTGATATGGAAAATATGATGAGTATGATGAATAAATTAAATGGTGGGAGTAAAAAAAAATAAATAATAAATAAATATTATATATGAGAAAAAAATGCCCAAAAGGCGTATTTTGTATTGAAAATACTACATTAGTATTCTTAATTATAATTACTTTATTAATATGTGGTTTATTGTATTTTATACACGTTAGTCAAAACACTAATACAAAAAAAAGAAAACTTCAAAATAAACATATTAATTTATTGATGAATCCTTTAGAACCCCCATTAAAAAATGCTGATTATTTTCCAGACGTATCCACAAAAGGCGTGCCTATTAATATACAAACTAGAGGAGGTAGTAGTGAATATAGACAATTAGGTATTTTAACTAGAACTAATGGTAAAGAAAATATATTACCATTAATGGGAAGACCATTATATACAAACAGAAGTAAATGGCAATATTATACTATGACTGATAAACAAAACAGTATTAAATTACCAATTAGTAAAAATGGTAAATCTTGTACTCAAGAATATGGTTGTGATGAAATTATGAATGGAGATGTTGTTTATGTAGAAGGATATAAGGATACCTTTAAAACTACTATATATGATAATTCTCAATATCAATATATTCCATACTTGTAAATAAATATTATTTAAAAAATATTATTTATATTATATATATGCTTTTATCAACAAATCCTGATTTATATAAAAAAAAAATAACTTTATGGGGAAATTATAACGATTTTCCAAAAGCACTAAAAGAAAAGCTTAAGGAATTTCAAAATATATTTAAAAAGTTATTGGAAATTAAACCAGATAATAAAATTGGTAAAAATAAAGATGACAATAAATATGAATTATACAGTTCATATGTTGGTTCTTCTTGGGTGAGATGGTGGTATGATGAAAATAGAGAAAAAACTCAACAGTATTTAGAAACAGATTTTACAAATTATATGAAATTTTTAGATGAATTGGTCTATAATTTAGAAAATGATACTTTAAATTTATATACTATTTTTAGAAATGAAGTAATTGATTATAATAGAAAGTTAATTGAAAGTTTATACATATTAAAAGAAACATATCAAAAAGGTAGAGGAGATACAAAAAAAATTATAGCAAAAATAGATAGTATTATATTAACATTGATAGATTTTAAGGATAAGAGTAATAAAATTATATCAAATAATAAAAATAAAGCATCAAATTATACTAGTTTTGATGATTCTGTATTAACAACAGTAACTTTATAAATTATTAATTATATTGTTTATTAATAATTTATTTTTCATCTTTTTTATTTTGTTTTTCATCTTTTTTATTTTGTTCTTCATCTTTTTTTTCTTCTTCTTCATCTTTTTTTTCTTCTTCTTTTCTCTTCCTTCTTTTTCTTTTTTCTTCTTTAGCTTTTTGCTGACTTTCTTTACTTGGTGTTGGAATTCGTTTTGGTATTATTGTTTTTGGTGGGGTTTCGCCAAACATATTAGTAATATCACTTTTAGTAGGTTTTCCCATATTTCTTTGTAATTTTTTTATATCTTCTCTCTTGATTGGCTTATTAAACGTGGTAACTTCTTTTTCCCCTTGATTCGTATTCCTTTCATCTTCACTTTTTGCATCTATATTCTTTTCATCTTTTTTCTTTTTATCTTTTTCTTTTTTATCCTTTTTATCATCTTTTGTCGCTTCTTTAAATTCGTCAGGATATTTTGTTGCTAGTATTTTCATAATAGTATCTATTTTTTTGTCTGCTTGTTGAACTTTATAAGCGGCATATGGACCAGAGGCAACAGCTGCAATAGGAGCTGCGGCTAATGCAACAGGTGCAGCTGCCACAACACCCGCTACCTTGCCGATCTTTTTTGGGTTAACTGAACGCACTCCTTTGGCGATAGCTTTTCCAATTTTCTTCACCGTACTATCTTTCTTATCTTTCTTTTTTACTAACTTTCCATCTTTTGTAGAAACATATTGACCACGTTCATCTATTTTTATATTTTCGTCAAGACCTTCTACTTTATCTAATCCTAGATTATCTGGTCCGTGTAATAACCAACCCAACGTAGTGCTTTGAGCAGGACCATATAAATTATGATTATAATCATTATATGAAGTATTAGGCATTATTTGTCCAAACACATTTTCTCTCTTTTGATTTAAGTTAATATTATAATACAAAGATTCTTTTTCAGATAATTCAGTTTGTGGTAAATATAAATTCATTCCCAATTTATCTCTCATATCTTTATTTTTCTTCTTTTCGTTTTCTTTTTCTGCTAATTTTTTAGCATCTTCTTTTTTCATACATTCTCCAATTGTTTGACCATTATCATCAACTTGTTGAAGCATACCTTTACCACAATCTTTAAATTTTACGGAATTGCCATCTGCATCACTAAAAACAATTTTTCCCGTGGGTTTTCCGTTCTCATCAAGTTCTTTAGTTTCTAATGATTTCGGGTCAAGACCCCTTTTTTTTAATTCTTTTCTAACTGTCATTATTTTTGTCTTTACATTTGCTATTTGCGTCTGAATTACATTAATATTATCTTTGACAAAATCTTCAATTTTATTTTCAAAATCTGCAATCTGTTTATTTTGATAGTTTTCTTTCTCCTTAATTCTAAATTTTTGATCAGCTTCGGATAGTAGTGTAATATCCAGGTCAACTGGTTTAATCTTATTGTATAAATTTTTTAAATCTTCTATATCAATATTCAATATATTTTTATTTTCCTTATTTTTGATTTCTATATTTGTTAAATCAAAAGGTTCAATTGTTTTTTCTACATCATCTGATAGATTTTCAATATACTTATATGGTTCTAGTTCACTAGGTTTCAAATTCAATGGTTCTGGTCCATTAATAAATTGTAATTTATAAATAATCCTCCGTGGATCAGACAATATTTTTTCATTTATCTTTGTTCCCAATTTGGAAATAGTATTTTGTTTAGGTTTTATTAAATTTTTAAAACGACCAGTACTATCATTACGTAATATATCTAAAAATACATCATTTAAATCTTTATCTTCATTTGGATTATTAATATCGTTATATTTAATTTTTTCATTATAAAACAAAAAAGAATAAAAGGGAAATATTTTTGTGTTTTTACTATCGATTGTATCAATTAATGCAGGCAATTCCTTTTTTTGATTACTATTTATATCAATTTTAAGTTTATTTTGAATTTTTTTTATATTTGTTACCAAATAATTTTGTAATTCACGAACACTCTTTTCTAACTTTTCATCCAATCGTGATAATTGTGTAAGTTTATCCTTCTCCGTGTCTTTCAATTTTTCTATTTCATTTATTTTATTCTCTATATTTTTTATTTCTTGTTGTTTACTTTTAATTTCATTTAATATTTGACTTTCTTGCGGCAAATTTGTAATATCAGATAAAGTAGCTTTAATGGGCATTAAAGTTATATCAATGTTATTCAAGACTAATCCAGTATAATCATTTAATATTTTAATAGAAGTAGAAGGAGTGGAACCGCCTTTTTGATTTTTTCTTTTAATTTTCATAGATTTGTTTTTTAAATTATATTTTTTATTTTTTTTTTTAGAAAGATATCCACCTTTTTTACGTTTATGTTTATTTTTATATTTTTTTGCACTTTGATTTTTAATTTTATATTTTAATTTTTGAAATCTCTTGGAACTAATATTCATATATATAATATAATATGATTATTTATTATATATTATTTTATTTTAAAATATATATATGGCTAATAAAAAAGGAAGAATAAATTTATCATCAACAAACAAAGAAAAAGCAAAATTAAATAATCATTTATTTTTTAATTATAATAATGAAATCGAAGATAACTGTTATTTGTCAAAAGTCAATAACCATATTTTAGAAATAGTAATGTCAGATAAAAATTGTACTGCTAAATTTGGAAACAAGCCAGATCAAACAATGAATATACATAGTATAAAAATTGTAAAAAATATAAATAATTATGAGAATAATGGGAATAATACTCACGATGGAGAAATAATATTAACATACAGACCATTAAAAGATTCAATAACAGAATATGGTCAAGTATGTATAAAATTAAAAGAAGTGAATGATCCAGAAGACGCTAGAATTAATGATTTTTTTAAACCGATGTTAGTTAAAGGTCGTGATGGTTATAGTAATAATAGGAAAAGTGATGAGGAAAAATTTAAAATAAATTTAGACCATTTAATACCAAATGGTTCACCATTTTATTATGCAAAAGTTCCGGGAACAGTGTTAGATCATTTATCTCCTGAAAAAAGTAGTGTAATATTATTTGATGATTATAGTACGGTTTATTGTCCATCAGGTATATTAGAAGGATTAGAGGAAATAAACTCTGGAGATAAAAAAAGTCCATACGCAATTGATGATGACAATTTAACAATAAATCATTCAGGTTCAGTGAATGAAGATGAAGAATTTATAACCGAATGTACACCAATAGGAGCAGATGTAAATCCAGAAGATTGGTCAAAACCAGCGAAAAATACAATATTTAGTTTTTTTACAAATAACAAGGAGTTAAAATCCGTTGCAATGTCTAAAATATTAAAAGGAGAATTATTTGATTTTGGAGACTATGAAGGGGACGATATGGTTGTTTATGTTGCTTTTCATTTAATAATTTTATTTATATTGGGTGCTATATTCGTAGCATTAGTAAATCTAGCTGGACCGGGGATTTATTATAAAGAAGGTGTGAAAGCAGGAGTAGCCCAAACATTAGGAACAGATAAATAAATAATAATTAAATTTTAAAATTATTATTTATATTTTGGCAGCAGAATGAAGTTTTTCTTGAACAGGTTTGAAAGCAGGTTCATCTAAAGCATCAGTTGCTACAGAAGGTAACATATTTTGAATTACTTCTTCTTCAACAGTTTTTTCAGGCATTTTATAAAACATCATTTCATTATATTTAGTTTCTTCACTAGGAACATAATTTTTGACAAGACCAGAAGCACTAGTATATTGTGAACGAGTAATTAAAACATAAGAAGCAATAAGAGCCATAGCACCGACAATAGGATTAACAGTAAGTAGAGCAAGTGCACATAAGATGACAACAGCTTTGCCAATTATAGTATCAATAAGGTCGGCAAAAGCTTCAGGAACTTTGAAATCGAAAACAATAAAAATGGCAAATAAAGCAGTTAATAATAAATGATGTTTATTTCTAAATAAATTGTCAATAAGATTCATATATATGTTATTGTTATATTTTTTCTTTCTCTAAAATTGAATAAAAATAATCTAAAAAAGAAATGACAAATAATATAATGAGTGAATCAGCGACATATTTGGGACAAAAGGGATATACGATAGTGAAGGAATATATGGATGTGAAAGAACAAATGCAATTGCGGGAAGATTTAATGATGAAACCATATGTTCCTAAAAGTTCATTAGCAAAGCCATCTTTATTTCCAGCATATAGAGAATCAAAAAAGAAATTTTATATACCAAGATTTTATGGAATAGAAAATTATGGGAAACCAGAAGAAGTGAGGTTAGGGGAAGGAGAAAAAATAAATTTAAAATTTAAAGGAGAATTGAGGGAGCATCAGAAACCGATAGTAGAAAAATTTATAAAACATGTAAAGAAGGATAGTAGTGGATTATTAGAATTACATACAGGATTTGGAAAGACGTGTTTAGCGTTATATATATTAGCAGAATTAGGAGTGAAAACCTTAATAATAGTTCATAAAGAATTTTTGTTAAGACAATGGATAGAAAGAATAGACCAATTTTTACCGGGAGCAAATATAGGAAAAATACAAGGATCAAAAATAGAAATAGAAAATAAGGATATAGTAATAGGAATGTTACAAAGTTTAAGTATGAAAGATTATGATAGAAAAATATTTTCAAGTTTTGGATTTACTATTATAGATGAATGCCATCATATAGCAGCAGAGGTTTTTAGTAAAGCTTTATTTAAAATAGTGACGAAGTATGGTTTAGGATTGAGTGCTACAATGAAAAGAAAGGATGGATTAACAAAGGTGATAAAAATGTTCATGGGAAAAACGGTTTGTAAAAGAGAAAGAAAAGGAGAAGATAATGTAGTAGTAAGAGTAATGAATTATAATGTAATAGATGAACAATTTAATAAATTAGAAACAAACTGGAAAGGAGATATAAATTATTCAGGAATGATAAAAAAGTTATGTGAATTCAATCCAAGAAGAGAGTATATATTAAATATAATAGAAGAAGAAATAAAGAAAGATATAGTAGATCAGCAAATAATGGTGTTGGGTCATAATAAATCATTATTGACTTATTTACATGATGCTATAAAACATAGAGGTATAGCAACAGTAGGATATTATGTAGGTGGAATGAAAGAAACAGAATTAAAAATTAGTGAAGGGAAAAAAATAATAATAGCAACATATGCGATGGCAGAAGAAGGGTTAGATATAAAAACATTGACAACATTAATAATGGCAACGCCAAAGGTAGATGTTACTCAAGCAGTGGGAAGGATTTTGAGACAAAAAAGAAAAGAATCAATAGTAATAGATATAGTAGATTCACACGTAGTATTTCAGAGACATTACAAAAAAAGAAAAAGATTTTATAATAAACAAAATTTTAAAATCTTAAATGATATGGGAGAAATAAAGACAAATAATAATAAAAGTATTTTAAAAGGAATATGTTTTATAGATCAAGATGATTAACATAAAATACGTTTTAAATAAGATTTTGGAAAATTTAAAAGAGTAGCGGCATCAAATATTTTTTTACAATAATTAAAAGAAGGTTGATCTATTTTTAATCGCACAGAAGGTTCCATTATATAAGCAAAACAATTATATATTTTATTGCTAGAAATAGAATGAATTTTTAATTTATGTTTAATAAAATAAATATTATGAAATAAACCTTCTTTTTTATTTAATTTATTAATAGTACCTTTAATATCAATAACGAGTCCATATACTTTACTGTTTTTTCTAGGTTCAATATTAGCTTTGGCTTTTATATTTTTTTTACCTTTTATAAGTCTATATCGAAAAATATAATTATCTAAATATCCAGTATCAATAATTTTAATATTTTTGCAAGGACAATATTTTTTTAATTCGTTAATATTCATATTAGAACCATAGGCAAAATATAACATATATATATTAACAAAATAAATTTTTTACAGTATCACAGGCAGATATATTTTTAATAAATGAATTAGTCCAAATACAAAATTTAACAAACATAAGAAAAATGATGACAAGGAGGGCATTACTGGCTAATCGATAGTTTTTATGATGTTTAACATCCATATAAATAATAAGAAATAGAGCAATAAGCATAAGACTCATTATAACAGGATAAAGAGGAGGCATATATATATTAAGTAAATATTTAATATATATTAATTAAAGTCCTTTATAATGATTATAATTATCATAACAATTTGGTTGAACTCTATTATGACTTAATGGAGCAGTAGCCCAAGGAGAAGAAGAGTTTAAATTATGTGGAGAAGAATAACCGACGGTAGCACCACCCCTTTGTCTACGTCTTTTAGATTTTCTACGTTTTTTATTTTTGTAACGTCTTCTACTTTTTCTTCTACTTTTTTTATTTCTAGATTTTCTACGTTTACGTCTAGAACGGCGTTTAGATTTACCTCTAGATTTTCTTTTATTTTTTCTTTTTCTTCTTCTTCTTTTTTTAGATTTATATCCAGCACATTGATTAGATTTAGTATATTTAGAAAAGCTAGGATAACTGCCTTTAAAAGTGGCATTATCTGCGACAGATTGTTTATCGAAACCATAACCACCACCAGATTGTTTATCACATCCATCATAATGTAAACCAACAGATGGATATTTACCCATTCCAGCATTGGCTTGAGCATTTAAACTAGAAAAAGTAGAACTTAAACCTCTTCCACCACGTTGTGCATGAGTTTTAAAACTATCTTGTGAACTACGAATTAAATGAGATTGAATAGACATTATATATATTATATTTTATTTTTTTTTAAAAAACAATTGAGATTTATTAGAAATGGACGCATCAGTTACATTAATAGGAATCCATTTATTGTATTTCTTGGAATATAAACATTTAATAGTAATTTTTTTATTAGGAATAATATATTTGTTTGGATTAGTATTTTCAAAATCATCTTCATCATCGCTTTCTTCTAATGTATCTAAATTATTATTTTCTTTAATGTTTCTAAATAATGAATTCATAAAAACACTTTTTTTAAAAGTAGTAATAAGAGCATAATCAAGAAATGTAAGATTATTATTATCATAATAAAATAATTCATAAATATCGTCTTGTGTGTTAGGTTTAACAAGGAAATTAGCAAATAATTGTTTTTCAATGTTATTTTTAAAATTAAGATAAGTATTATTAAATGTAAAAGAACGTCCTTGTATGTAATAAACATCATAAGGAAGAGAATGAATAGTATTAATTATATCTTCAAAATTATATTTAATTATAGGCAATGAGAAAACGATATCATTAGAAGTATAAATAACTTGTTTAATGTAATTTGAAAAAATATTATGAAATAAATTAAATTTTTGAGATTGATTATAATGAGAAATATTAATACCTTTAAAATAATAAATATCTTCAATATTAAAAAAATGATATGATTGTGATATAATTTTGGTTCCATATAAAATAGTTCCTTGTCCTGAACAAAGATATTTATCAAAGCAACAATTGAATATAGATATATTATTAATACTTTTGTATCTGCGATTTACTTGTAATAGAAAACAAGTAGGTTTATTGTTATAATATTTAAACCAAGCGAAATATTTTAATCCTTTTGGAATAGTGATATAGAAATTAGATTGACATTTTTTATATATGGTTTTTTCATAAGAAAGGTCAATCTTAGGGAATTTACGAATTAAATGCTTATATTTATTCATTACTATATATCTAACAATTAAGTCTTTATATCAATTTTATAAATTAAAAAGTGGAATAGAGGGAAGATTCAAAACCACCACCAACTTCATTAATATTAGAAAAATCATTAGTAGAATTAGTTGGAGGTTGTGTAATATTTTGATTATGATTTTTAGCTAAAGATTTAACATATTCAGCAAGTTCATTTTTCATATTGTCATTTTCATTATCTTTAAATTTATTAATATCATCATATATTTGTTTATATTGCTCTATTGGTTTTTTAACTAAATCTTTTGTTTTAGGAATGGTTAAGTTTTTTTTAAAAACGTGAAATATATGATGAATAATAAAAATAAATGTAATAGAAATAATTAATTGATTAATTACCCAAAAAAAAGAAACATCCATTATTATAAATATAATTATATAAACATTCTTATAAAATAACTAATATCTTCAATAAAAGAAAAATCATCGTGACATTCATCCGAAAGAAAATATATATCATAAATTTTATTTTTATTCAAAACTATATTACAAGAAAATTTAGAATATTTATTAATTTTAAATTGTATAATGGTCTGTGATAATAATGTATGATTAAAAGGAATATGATTAGTAGGATATTTATTTTTTTTCCATATATGTTTAGATTGTTTAATAAGAGTATATTTATTTAAGAAATCATTAATAGTAGTAGCATTATTATAAAAATTAAAAGAATAAGGAAATATTTCATTATTAATGATTTTATAATAACCTTGGTCGGATAAAATGATATTATCTTGAAGAATATTGTAATGAAATTTATTTTTTAATTTATCAATAACATTATGTGATATGTTATTAATAGAAATTTCAGGTATATAATATTTATTCATCTAAATAATAATAAAATAAACTATTTAAACCGATTTTGAAAATGAAATTTATAATGCCAAAAAAAGTAGTAATAGTTTTAAAGGGTGGAAGTTTAAAAGAACAAAATATAAATGTAAAGGAAAGTGATTTATATAAAAAATGTAATTTTAAAAATGATAATGATTTTAGTAAAAGACATACTTGGAAAATGGGTAATAAATATGTAAGTTTATATGCGAAAGATTCAGGTAAAGCAAATACAGAAAATAAGTATGAATTACCACCTCCATTAGATAATGAATTGTATTTTGGAAAAATGTTATTAGTAATGCATAATAGCGAAGATTTCAAAGAAGAAGAAGTGTCAGATTTATCAAAAGAAGAATGGATGAATACATATAATAAATTAATGGGTGGTTTTGAATCATTGGGTGATGATGATAGTTATTCATCAGAAGAAGAAGTAGATCCGGAATTATTAACTAAAGAGGGATATTCAAAGGAAGATGGATTTATAGTAGATGATGATGAAGATGAAGATGAAGATGAATATATTCCAGAAGAAGAGGAAGAGGAAGAATATGGAGAGATGCAGGGGGAGAGTAGTGGAGACGAAGAAAGTGAATTTGAAGAGGATTCATCATTAGAAGATGAAGATGAAGATGGAGGCGAAGGTTCAGAATTAACAGAAGAAGAATATGAATATTCAGATTAAAAAATTGAAACAATTTAAAAAAAGAATTATTATTAACATATAATGTATATTCAAGAGCCAGAAGATTTTAGAAATAATATAAAAACACAATTAAAAAATTTAGGATTAGATGAAAAAAAATCAAAAAATGTAGAAAAAGGAATTTATAATTATACAATAAAAGAAAGCAAAACAAGAAAAATAGTAAGAAAGTGGGATAATAGCTATTTTACTCAAATATATATAGATAAATTTAGAAGTATTTGGAATAATATAAATCCAAATATAAATAATGAAAATAAGAAAATATTAGATAAATTGAAGAAAGGAAAAATAAAATCAAAGAATTTGGCGTTTATGACACATCAAGAATTAAAACCGAAAATATGGGAAGAATTGATATCAGCAAAAATAAAAAGAGATAAAAATATAGGAGATGGAAAAATAGAAGATATGATGGCAACAGATACAATAAAATGTTTTAAATGTAAAAAAAGAAAATGCACATATTATCAACAACAAACAAGAAGTGCAGATGAACCAATGACAACATTTGTAAATTGTTTAAATTGCGGAAATAGGTGGAGATTTTGAATATATATATCTATTCTTTAAATATATATATACATAAATGGCGACAACAATACAATATATAAATCCATTATTTTTTAATAATATATCACCAGGAATAATAGAATATAAAAAGACTTATCCATATGTTGAATTGGGAAATTCATTATTAGATGTGAGTGGGGGTACAGTAGAGGAATATGATAATGTAACATTATTAGATGCGAAAAAAAGAGGAGTATTAGATCCATCAGTAGTTGGATTTTATTTTAGAATAAATTTTACAGAAACATTTGATGATGATTCAATAGTAGGGAAGGTAGGATATTATAAAAAAGGAACAGGAACACAAGTGATAAGTTCAGGTACATCAATAGCATTTAAATATAATTTGTATTTATTTAAAAATAATAATGATATACCAGAAAGTGGTTGGTATAGTAAAGAAGATGATGACTATCAAGGAGAATTGGATTATGTAGAATTTTCAATAACAGAAAGTGATTATAATAATATAAAAGAAACAAAAATGAATCTGATGGATAATATAGTTGCAAATACAGGAAACTTTTCACCTGGATATTCAGCGGGGAGTTGGCAATATGAACACGATGACGCAATGTTTAATAACCACGCTGTAGAATTTTATTTTTATATATGGGAAGAAATAAATGGTCCTTGGTTTACACAAAATGGAGTAAGATTACATACGATACCTTTAATAGACCAAATATATTCAGAGGATGGAGAAATAAATTTAAAAGAAACAAATAATGATTATACAACTCAATCACAACAAGATCCAAATGCTCAAGCGTCTAGTCAACAAAATCATATAAAATTATATACATTGAATTATACAAGTGATTTTGCATCAGATTCAAGTTCAAATTACATAAAAGTATATAAAATGACAGGTCATAGATTCTGGAATGATGGAATGCCAATATATCCATTTATAAGAATATTAGCACCAAAATATAGTAAATTTTATTTTTTATGGACATATAGAATAATAGATGCGGGAAGATTAAAAATATATGAAGATTCGGTAACACCTAGAATAATAGATTTACAAGGAACACCGCCATTATATACTCTAGGATTAAAAATAGGACAAGAAGGAATAGAAGATTTACAAAATTGGAAATGGGTTCATAAAACATATGATACTTGGGGAAGAAATATAACAAATTATGCGCAAAAAGATGTATTTAGAATATTTAAACCGAAAAGAAAAGTGCAAATAAGGTATATGAATCAAAAAATAAAAATAACTATACCAGAAAAAGATAGGATGGATTTATCAAAAAATTTTATAGATAGAAAAAAACCAGAAGGAAGAGGTCCACCTTCGTATAAGACTTGGGAAGGAGATATATATATTCATCCATATGAAAATGGAGAAATAATAAAGACGTGGTTTAATATATATATATTTGAAAATCATAAAGATCATAAGTATAAATTATTAGATAATACATATACAGGAGCAATAGAGTTACCTATATTAGAAACAGAACCAATAGAAGAATCATATGATTTAAAATATTCGATAAGAGATGTGATAGGACAAACAGAATATGGTAAAGTTGATATAATAGATGATCAAAGAGAATTTGTAAGAAGATTTATAAAAGGAAATATATATTATATAAATGTAAGTTATTCTTTTTTAAAAAATAATAATGTAGATTTGGCATTTAGTTTAACAGAAGATGGGGAACATAATGGAGGATTAGAATATAAATTAGGAATAACATTACAAGGTGGAATGGGCGAACCTGGAGGTAGAATAAGAATTGAGACAACATTAGATTATCCATATAGATTATATTATTATAACAAGAATCAAGAGGGATGGGGGAGTTATATGGATTTTCTTTCAGGACAAGAAAATATAAGAGAATATGGAAATATTCACCCATATACAGATTTATTTGTAGATATAAGTGCAAATACAAGATTAGATATTTCAGATAATAAAATTAATATGGTAAATATACCAGATTGTAATTTTGATTATTATGATGTATCATTTAATGACAGAGGAACATTAGCTTATAAAGATGCTAGTGGAAATTCAGCAAATTTACTATTAGAAGATTTATCATTGGCAAACGTTAGGGTAAATGAAAGAGAATGGTTTGCATATGAAGAATATACACCAGAAAATACTCAAATATTAAGGTCAATATTAGATGATTATAAAACATTACCTAGATGGGTTCATATATTGGATGTTCCGCCTGGGTCAGGATGGAGAGTAAATTGGAAATATTATGATAATTTACCAGAAACAAATGATGTAATGTATGATATATCAGATAATGAATATTACATAAGATGGAGCTATACGCAAAGATATTATAGTTATGATAAATCACAACCATCAATGCCAACAAGTGTAAGAATAACAGATGTATCATATAATCATGGAATAAGTCCATATAAATATTTTGATTTTACGCAATATGGAAAAATATATGAACCGAAACAAGTGCAATTTTTATATGATTATAAAGAGTATCCAAATAATCCAGGAAAATTTTATAAAAATTTACATATATATGTAGACCCATCAGAATTACCAGATTTATCAAATAATATAGTATATAATACCGATTTAGGATGTAGAATAAGTATACAATTATATGTTTTAAAACCAAAAAAAAAGACTGATAGAGATCAATTAGATCCATTAATAGATTTATCATCAGCAGATATATCAGGAGGAGGTAATTTTGATTTATCGTATAATTTAGATGCAGGTTTTAGTAGATTTCCATCGTCATTTGGGATAGATATAAGTGATAATGGAATAAAAGAAAGTACATTATTACCTGGAAGATATGTTGCAATATGGAGTTATACAGTAATACATAATTTTATAAATCCGAAAGCGCGACAATATCCATTAATACCGGGAATAGATTATGATGCGTCTGCGAATTCAATAGATATAAATTATAATGATTTTTTATATGATAATGATAAACCATATTTTTTATTTCCATTTGATTTGTCAAGAATGACATTAGAAATATCAGGGAATGAAATATTAGAATTAATGAATATAAGAGATACATATTTACATACATTTGGAGAAAATACCGAAATAAGATTTCATTTTTTATTATGGTCTCCAAATTATGAACATACACAATTATTATCAGGAAATAGAAGATGGGAATTACCAAAAGATTTTCAAGGTCCAGATGATCCACGAATACACCAAGTTCCGGTAGAATATACAGATTTAACGACAGTTATGAATTTACAAAAAGTATATTTGGGTAATGATAATTCAGATAGTGTAGGTTCATTATACAATTGGGGGTTTGGTGGAGAACCGGGAATACAATACAGAAAAGTGACATATCATGATATATCGAATAATGAAGTATATCAAAGAAAACAATATATAACAATAGATACATCAAACAATCATCAAACGATAGATCATTCAACATTTTGGATGGACCCATCCGCAACAAGTTTAATAATAGATTTTTTGTTACCGGGAACTACAGATTTAAGTATGGCATCGGCAAATTGGGGATTTGGTTCGGATGGCAGTGGAAATAGCGGAGGTTTTTCAGCATATACACAGAGTAATGATTTTAGAGGTTCATTTCATATAGGAATAGTAGGTAATGGAATAGATACAGAAATATATGATATAAGCGAGAATGGAATAACAGTTCAAAGGCTAAAAGAAGGTTTTATATATAAACCACCGTGGTATCCTTGGAATAATAATTATTATTATAGATATAGATTTACACAAGGAAAAGATTATAAAGTAAGATATTGGTTTCAAGAAACAAAAATATATGGAGAAGATGAGCCAAGAAAAGATTTAACAATATTTGTAAATGGAGAACAAATATATGATTTACCTGGAGAAGGAGTAAGTATACGAGATATATCATATATAGGACAGAGTATGGATATATCAAATCAAAGAATGACAAGTAGACCAGTTGATTTAGAAATATTTTGGCCAGAAAAAGATTCAACAAAAACATTATTGAGAGATTTATCAAATACAACTATAGTAAGAAATACATTTGTTCCTCAAGATTTTGATCCAAATGATACAGAAACACAATTTTATGAGAGTCAAAATTATGAAACAAATGGATTATATGTTCCATATATAGCGAGATGGGAATATGATATATATGATCCTAGTAGTAATATGAGATTATCTAGTTCAATAATAGCAACAGATTTTTTTAATGATAAACAGAGATTAGCAGATTGGAAAATAATAAATACATTAGACGGAGGAGAGAGATTTGATATAAATGGAAAATTTCCATTTGAACATAAATATAAATATGCGGTATTATATTCAATACCATCAGAATTTATACCTCCAGTTCCATTATATCCAACGCAAGAATTAGATTTATCATACAATGAAATATCAAGGGAATTAGTAATAACATTTGATAATGATAAAATAATATATCCATTGATGAGAAATTTATTAGATTATTGGAAATTAGGAAGGTCAGAAACAGATGTTAGGTTTATAATATATGCTTGGAAACCAAATTCAACAAAATTACCAACAAATTATGATGATGTGACAGATTTAGAACCATTTAATTTATGGGATTCAAATGTATATGATATATCTTTTGAAGTGCAATCATCATCGCCATATCAATTGACAAATATTTTACCAAAAATACCACATAATGTATATAGAATAAGAGAAGAATCTTTAATATTTGGAAAATGGGTATTTGCCTGGAATTATATAGTATCAAATAGAGATTATTACATAATAGATAAAATGATGCCAGATTATGGTTTTTTTGATGTAAGTGCAGCTGAAATAGAAATACCACCAATATTATATAATCCATTAAGTCCAAAGATAGAAACATATACAGATCCTTCAAATAATATGAGTTTAAAAGTAGAAATACCACAAAATCAATTATTAGAATTATCAGAAAATGTGAATACACAATTAGCAGGTTTAAGTAATGTAGAAAGTATAAAAATAAATGTTTATTTATGGACACCTGATAAAGAAATAGACCATGACCCATCAGGTTGGGAATTACCGTATGGATTTATAGGAGAAAATGATAGTAGAATAAAATCAGTTCCTACAAGATATTATGATTATGATGAGAAAAAAAATAAAATTTATGGATTAAATTTAAAAAATAATAATTATGGTTATGATATATCAAAAGCATATGTAAAATCATTAATAACAACAGATTTAAGCAAAATAACAGATTTAAGTTGTGTATATTTTGATTATAATGAATTAAATCCAAATCCAGGATATAGACATATATTAGGAAATTTACCATATTCGAATATTTATAGAAAAGATTCACATGTCCTTTCTTTTCCAAATACACCATATATTAGTAGATGGAGTTATGAAATAGTAAGAACCGGATTACCATCATATTATTCCGATATATCTAATAATCAATATTATAGAAAACCATTTTGGACTATAAAAACAGATAATGATGGAAATGAAGATTTGGAAAGTTATGAAAAAGTAGTTAGATATCAATATGACAATGCATATATAGTAAGAGGAGAAGACCCACCAGAAGTAATTATATTAAGCACTAGTGAATGTACTTGTCCAGAAAATGAAAAAAATATAACAAAAACAAAAGAAGTATTAAATGCAAAATTAAGAAAAAAAGCAATATTAGAAAATTTCAAATATGCAAAAAGATTAAGAGGTAAACCAGCTAGATTAGATAATAGAGCAATATTGTATATGCAACAAAATCCGAATGCAAATGTAGTATTTAAATATGATGATGATAGTTGTCTATAATAATATATAATATTATCAATAATATATATTATGTCATATGATATGTTAACATCATATTCACCAACACATGGGGTTGGGGTAGATGTGCGAGTATTAGATTTTAAAATGCATTGGAATGGATTTCCATTAACATCAAATTTTTATATTAAAATAATTAAATATCCAGATGAAATTATACCAAAATTATATTGTAGTAGAAAGTTATTTACCCTAGCTATGAATCCAACTTGGAATGATAGGAAAATAGTAAGATTTAAATTTGATTATATACAAACTAGTTATGTAAAAGAAATGATAGGAGAATTAGTTGATGACGATCCACGTGAACCAAATTATAGTTGTTTTGATATAGCAATGTTAAAAGTGAGAGAGGGTCCGGGAAATATATTTTATCCATTAAGAGCAAGTAGAAATGGAGGGACAACAATAGGTTTGGGTGAAGATCAAATTATGAATATGAGTAAAGATTCATTTGATAAAGAAGTAGGAATTATTGAATATGAAGAATATCCAGGTAGAATAGTGTGGGAATTTTATTTTGGATTTAGAAGTTTGACGGACGTATGGTCGCCGAATGAGGCTGATAATTCAATACAACGAATAAGAAATCCATTATATATGAGTGTTTATAATATAACAACTGGAAATTTAGCAAAAAATTTGACAATGATAAAGTTTTTACCTTTATTTACACCACAACATAATATACAAATAACAGTAAATTCATTTCCGGATTATGTAGATTATATTGAAAATCCATTATGGATAATGAAAGGTACAAAACAATTAACGGATTTTCCAATTAGAACAAGGAAGCCTACAGAAGTAGGTATAATACCATTTACAATGGCAAGTGATGATTTATTTTATAGAACATATAACGAACGTATTAAACAAATTCAAGGTAGAACATTTTATATTGTAAATGTTAGAACAGGAATAGATGGTCCATTATATGTAATATATTTAAAAATAATTACATTTGAAGTAGTAAATTCATTTGGATTAAATTTAGCTACAATTGAATTAGGAGGCGCAACACAATTTTTTATAAAAGTGATACCAGAAAATGCTTTAGCTGATATAGCAGCAGTAGATGCTACTATATTTTTTACATTTACAAATACAGCGCCTCATTTAATGACGGTTCCAAAAGTAATAGCATATCCAGCACGAGATGAATTAAATCAACCAATAGAACCAACATTTAATGCTGTATCATCGGGAGCACAAGGAGATAGTGATGAATTTAATATACCAATAACAGTAACAAGTGAATATGATGCATTTAATGGAATAACAGATATATCAGCAATTCAAGTTAATATTGCAAACTTGTATATTAATGTTGATTATGTATTAATAGATATATATGACCTAAATAATTTAAAATATAGTAATAAAGTTCAAGTTTTACCTAGAAGATATGAAGATATAACAGAAACATTAAATTTATCGGCAGTATCAAAACCTAGTACAGCTGATTTTGTAACATTTAATTATACTACAAAAGTAGTTAATAATCAATTTGTAATAACAGAAGTTTCCTCATTAGCGACTACATTGACTGTGACTACATATAATGATATATTAGCAGGAAAACAGGGAGATATATTATATTTTGATACAAGTGACCCAAGTAATTTTGGACATAAATTATCTTTTTTTGCAGAAAATAATGGAGCATCTCAACAATTATTAAATGAAAATGGTGAATTATTAGCAGAATATAGTAGAGGTGCGCCACAAGGAACGCCTACATCTTGGTGTAGTATAAGATTACCGGTAGATAGATTAACAGTATGGTATAGAACATATCCAGATAATCCACGTCAAAATTATGTTCAATATGGATTTGGAAAAATAGAATTATCTTCTTTAGAATATTATCCAATTGGAGATATTTTAGTTGGTCCAGTGGATGGAACATTAGAAGGAGGAGAAGTAACATTGGTAAGTAATGGAAGACAAGGACAGGTGGATATTAGTATAGGAGTTGCCAGTAATTCATTATTTGGAGAACAAAATTTAGGAACAATATCAGCAAGGGCAATATCAATAACACCACCAATAAATGTTACTTACTATATAGATAATGATACGTGGAATTATTTAAGTTGGGAAGTAGAAGAAGACGGAAATACCATATATAGTTTTGCGGATCCAACAAAAACAAGATATACAACAGAAGTATATTATGAGATATTAAGACAAACATTTGTAACCGGTGAATCAGAATATGTCGTTATAGGAACATCTGATAAATGTGAATATTTAGATGAAACAGGTGTAAGATTTGGTAATTATAGATATAAGATAAGAACAGTTATTAGATGGAATAATGTAGAAGTTCGTTCATCTCCAAGTGATTTTATATTTGTGTTTATATGTCAAAATAATAGATTTCCATTTGGTAGATGGAATAATACAACAAGTAATCCAAAATTGTATAAAAATATTCAACCAAATTGTGAAAAAATAGGACAAACAACTACAAGACAATTAACAACCAATTTATTCCCAAATTCAAAACAAATGACAGCAGCACAAATATATACAATGCATGCTCAATCAAATGGACGACCACAAAGATAAAATAATTATAATATATATATGAGAAAAATCAGAACATTAGTAGCAGGTGATTTTTTGAAAGTAAGTCAAATAGGAGGAAAAAATAGATTTATGTCTTTACTACATAAAAGGAAAAGTAGAAGTCAAACGGCAAATCAAAAAGTTCATATGAAAAATAGAAGAAAAATGACATTAAAAAAAAAACGAAAGAAAAGAAGGAAATCGCGTAAAAAGAGAAAATCAAGAAGAAGGAGAAGGAGAAGTAGACGTAAAAGAAAAAAATAAATAAATAAAAATATATATATTTATTTATTTATAACATTTCTAAATCTTTAACTTTCCAATATTCACTAGCACCATTAGGCAAAGGTCTTCGAATAATAAAAGGAATTTTTTTTTGTTTTAATTCTTCTTCAGCAATAGTTAATCCATCAATCATATTATTAGGAATATCTATAAAAGTATCGGCACCATTATTAAGTTGTTTAGCTCTGACACCAATAATTTTAGCTTTTTCATATCTAGTTAAGTATGGGATAGTAGTATGCAATGGATCTATTATTTGTCCATTTTTATTTTTAACAATTTTACATAAAACCAACATCTGTTTATGGGAAATATGACTTGTTTCAGGATGATAATTTAATAAAATATCCTTTGATGTATCTTGTTCAAATTTTTTAAAATCGTCATCATATTCATCTTCACTACTGTCACTATCACTATCAGCAAGAGAAAGATTATCACTTTTTGTTTCTAATTCATTATCACTAACAGTATCTTCTTTAATTTCTAAATCAGACATATATATAATAAAAAATAATAAAATAATTTTAAATCAATTTTAAAATTATTCAGAAATCTTCCATTTACTTTTACAATGACAGCATAAATAAATATATTTCATATTAGAATTATCATATCTTAAATAAATTATATCATTATCAACTTTTTTATCAGTGTTACATATACAATCTTTATTAGGGCATTTAATATTATTGGCTCTAGGTAATGTAGGATCAAGATGAGTATATTCATTTATAATATTATTATAAGCCTTTGAGTCTTTTATAATATGAGTTTTAGAAACACAAAAGTTTTTTAATTCTTTGATTAATTTTTTATTTTCATTACCGCATTTTCTACAATAATATAGTATATTATCATTGTCTGTTAATTTAATGTAAAACATATTACCACATTTTTCACAGAAGTGCATTATATATATAGTATAATACTAATTATTTAATTATGTTTCAATTTTTATTTTTTATTAAAATATTTAATAAAATCATTTTCTAAAAGTTCATAAGATACACTTTTGCTCATATTATAAATATGACAACGGAATCTAATATATTTTTTTTTTTCCATAACAAAACTATCACCATCATTATCCCATCTATTACGTAATTTTTTAATATTTTCTAATATATTATTTTTTTTGGTGTCTATAAAATTAATATAAGTAGTTAATAATTTTTTTCTAATAGTTTCATTGTTAATAGAATGCATCTTATTTTCAATAATACCAATGATAGCAGTTTTATAATTAAAATATTCGATTAAATTATTATAGTTATTATAATCTTTATGTTTTTTGGTTATACCAGGTTCATTAAGAAGTGGTTCATTATGAAGTAATGTAATTAAACTTAATAAAACAGAACGGATTGTTTGACAAGAAGTCCATTGTTCACCTCTCCAGGTATTTAAAATAGATACACAAACTTTTCCGTTTCTATATAAATTAGGATTAAAACGAGTGGAACCATTATTTGTTGTATATTTTAATTTAGGAGGAGAGAATGGGTAATCAGTAGGATATTCAAATTCAAATAAATATGCACCATATTTGTATATAGTATCTTCTGGACCTAAAATCATAGCATATCCTTTTCTAATATTAGTTTCACTGTGAATATAATAAATACCGTTATCTTCAAGGGGATTTTTATAAATATCTATACAATCTTTTAGTAATCGTTTCATAAAATTATGTTTTTTCGGTTTTTTTTCTTTTTGTTCTTTATTTTTGCTCTTTGTACTTTCAGTAATAGAAGCCATATGTATATTAATTATAAGTATATTTAAACAGTTTATAGATATTAATTATTTTAAATTAAATAAAAAAATGAAATAAAAAAAGAATATATATTTATTACACAGATGTCTAATAACAAACCAAATGTTATTTATGATAATTTAGAACAATATTTACACGATAAAAGAGTTAAAAAAGAAGATAAAAATAAGAAAAGAACACATACAAGAATACCATCATCGAATCCAGAAGAAGATGGATTTTGGGGAGGTAGTTATAATATACCTCAAAATGATCCAATATTTTGGAAATTATATTGGGAATTTGTAAATAAAAAATCAGGCAATAATGTTACAATAGAAAGACTAACAGAACTTCAAGATACAGAAAATGGTAATGCTATAGTAATAGATTTAGATTTAAAATATGATATAGATACAGAATTTAAATCATTAAAAAATTCACCATTGAAACAAAGCGATGAATGTATTGATTATATAACAGATATAATTTCATCATATACAAAAGCATTATCAATATTATTAAAACAAACAGAATTAAAAAATGTTCCGATATTTGTATTTCAAAAAAATCAAATGACAAAAACGTCAGAATATTATAAAGATGGACTACATATTTTAATAGGTATGAAATTAAAACATGATATGCAACAATTATTAAGAAAAGAAGTATTAAAAAATATTCAAGATGAAGTTTTTAGTAGTTTGCCTTTAGTAAATAATGCTGATGATATTATAGATGAATCTATAACAACAGGAAATACAGGTTGGCAATTATATAAATCAAGAAAACCACACCAATCTGCTTACAAATTAAAAAGGATATATATGTTGAAAAATGATGACGATGCATCAACAAATTGGTTAGAATACGATATAGCAGACGATGAAGAAAAAGCAGAATTATTTGAAGGTAAAAATCCTGCCCAAGTATTAAGTATTCATAATAAAGATTGGAAAACATATGAATCAACACAATATGCATTAAATCAAATTAAAAATTTAAATCTAACAATAAAAAAGAAAAAATCAGGAAGTAAATATAAAATAAAAGGCAATGCATTTAATCAAGATATAAGCAATATGTTATTAAGTGAAGATTTGATAAATAAAATTAAAACAAAAGAAGGATTAGATAAAGTAATAAAATATATGTTACAAAGATTACCTCCAGAAAATTATGAATTAAAAGATACTTATGCATATACAATGATATTAAAAGAAGAATATTATTCTAAATATGAAAAATGGTTAAAGGTAGGTTGGGCATTACATAATAATACAGAACATCCATTATATTTTATGATTTGGGTTAAATTTTCGAGTCAATGGTCTAAATTTAAATGGAATCAAGTAGATGAATTATTTGATAGATGGAAAGATTTTGAAACCACGGGATTGACACAAGCATCAATAAGATATTGGGCAAAAGAGTCAGATATATCTAGTTATCTAGCAATTAAAAATCAAAGCACGGAAAAATTAATAGAAATATGTTTTAGAGACGAGTGCACTACTGATATAGCAAAATTGGCAAAACATTTATGGTATGAAAATTTTAGATGCACTATAGTTACAAAGAATGAATGGTATAAGTTTGATGAACATAGATGGAAAAAAAATGATGGTGGTGTTGGTTTAAGAAATAATTTATCAAATAAATTATCTGAACTATTTAGTTCAAAAAATAGCACAAATACAGAGACATTAAAACAACAAACTCAAAAATGTATAATGAAACAGGGAGATGATACGAAACACGATGAAGCACAATCAGGATTGGCTAACTCTATGCGATTGTCAAAACAATGTAGAGATTCAACAGATAAAAATAGAATAATGAGAGACTGTCGTGATATCTTTCACGATGATAAATTATACGAAAATTTAGATGAAAATCCTAATTTATTATGTTGTAAAAATGGTATAGTTGATTTTGAAGAAAAATGTTTTAGACCTGGTAAACCAGATGATTATTGTTCAAAATGCACTAAAATTAAATATATTAAATTAGATAGAAATAAAAAAAAACACAGAGATGCTATTGCATCATTAGATAAATTTATGTCTGAATTATTTGTAGATATTGATTTAAGAAAATATATGTGGGAACATTTAGCTTCTTGTTTAATAGGTAATAATACTAATCAGACATTTAATATATGGTCAGGTTGTGGAGGGAATGGTAAATCGGTATTAGCAGATTTAATGCAAATGATTTTAGGTGATTATTTTACCACATTAAGAAAAGAATATTACACACAAAAACAAGTTGGTTCTGGTGGGGCAAATAGTGATTTAGCTAGTATTAAAGGAACACGTATGGTAGTAAGTCAAGAACCTAGTAAAGGTGAATTTATATATGAAGGAGCTATGAAAGAATTAGTAGCAGGTAATGATACAATTAGTGCTAGAGAAATATATAGAGAAAAGGTAACATTTAAACCTCAAGCAACAATTATAATGACTTGTAATAATTTACCTAGATTTAGATCAAATGACCGTGGGACGTGGAGAAGAGTAAGAAAACTAGACTTTGATTCTACATTTATTCCACCGGAAGATGGTGTTCCATCAACTTGTCCAGCAGATATGGAATTTGTAGCAGATAAAGAATTTGGTAAAAGATTAAAGACACTTGCACCTTATTTCTTAAGTATGTTAGTAGAAATAGCAATGGAAACAAAAGGAAATGTATCTCATAAATGTGAAAAAGTATTATCTGCTAGTAAAAAATATAGACAATCTCAAGATTATTTATCACTATTTTTCGAAGAAAAAATTACAAAAGGCGAAGCGGATGATAAAATTAGTAAAAATGCTATTAAACGAGAATTTATTGCGTGGTTTAAAGAAGAATATCCTGAACAGAAAAAACCACCTAGTAGTGAAATAGTTGAATTTTTAGATATTAAATGTGGTAAATATAAAAAGGCTGGTTGGTGGGGTTGGAAAATAAAATATGATGATTATCCTGACGAAGAATATGATATGGAATAATTAAATAAAATATACATTTTTTATCTAATTATTTTTGTAATATAATAATAATGTTGCTGGTATAGGAGCTATTAAATCGCCGGTTATATCTTTCCAAGATTCTCTAAAATTACAAATATTATAGCTTATATTAGGTATAACTAATTCCGGCATTATTATATTTTCTATTATTTCCCATCCAATTATAAAAAACCAAAATTTTTTAATGCTTAATTTGTATGGATAAAACAATACACCCACAAACGCATTAAAAACGTGTACAAAAAACCAATAATCAATAATTATAAAATTATTATTATAAAGTAAATATTTCATATTTATATTTTTCAAATTTGATAAATACATAACAATAAATATACTCATTAATGGTAATACTAGAAAATCAAAAATATATTTTTTGTTTTTTTTTGGATAAGATATAATAGAATAATTTTCCATTATATATTATTGTTCTAAAGTTTTTAATTCTTTTTTAAAACAGTTGGTGTTTTTGGAGTTGGTGATGGTGTTTTTGGAGTTGGTGATGGTGTTTTTGGAGTTGGTGATGGTGATACTGGTGTTGGTGATGGTGTTTTTGGAGTAGAACCGGATGCTCCTTTTAAATTATTTAAAGCAAAACGATTTGTAAAAAATAACAGTGACAATAATAATAAAACAAATGCAGTAAAGGCAACTGTAATACCATCTAATTTTTCATTTTTAATTTTTGATAATATTAAACGTATTAAAGGATTCATAATAAGAGTAGGAACAAATAATAATGTAAATACAAATGCATATGATGTTATATTAGACCAAGTTTTTTTATAAATCATAACAGCTATTAACACTACAAATAATATCCAATATAAATACCATATAAGTGGTTTATATAATTCTAGTGTAGATGATATTTCATTATATTTACCAGATAATCTTAAATTAATATTAGATATTTCATGTTGTTTTTTTTTATCTTTTAATGTATAATCTTTATTAACTATTAATAAATTTTTAATTTTAGTTTGTAAATCAGTAACTTGACCTACACCTTTTTTTTCATTACCTTTGAATATATTATACATATTTTCGTATGCAATGATTAATTCCTCCAATTTTGCTACTAATTTATCACGTAAAGATTCTACGTTTTTAGCATAGGTATTAGCTATATTTTGATAATCTATTTTATTCATATGTAATTTCAACGATTCTTGATTATCAAAAATATTATCATTAGGATCTTTATATTCCATCATCATCATATCGTAATCATCCCCTTGTATTTGCATATTAATATTTAATAATGACATATCAGTTTTTTTACATTCTTCTTGTGTAGGACCGGCTAATTTACTACATCTTTCATATCTTTCTTTTATAAATTCATCTCTTAATGCTTTATATTTTTTATTAACATTACTATTACAATCAGTAAATATTTCACCACCACTTTGAGCAACGTCTGTTCCTATATTTTTTATATTAGGACATATAATGTTATAATCAAGGCTATCACCTGAAGCATTTTTTAATGGTAATTTATAATTTTTATAAGATTTATAAGTATTTTCAATATCTTGTTTTTCAGTATCTGGAGTACCTTCTGGAAAAAATTTATTAAATATATCAGTCATACTTATATAAAATTAAGAAATAAATATTACTTTTTAATATTAATAATTGTATGCTTGAACTTTACCTAATACTTCAAAGTTTTCGTTTTGTGCAGATTTTTGAGGACATTTACTTAAACCTAGGAAATCTGCTAAAGAATTAACCTGTTTTGGAATACCTCCTTCAGGTAATTCCTTATTATATTTGCTATTGTCTCTAGATTGAACAATTTTATTAAAGTTTCTATCTTGTCTTTTATAATTGGTAACTACTCTACCTACAATATTAATTATAACTATAGCAGCAGTAATACCAATAATAGCAACTCCTAATATAGGAGGAAACCAAGGTTGTTTCATTAAAAAACTAGTAACTAATACAACTAATCCACCGTAAACAAGTACTTTGATGACTTCTTTATATTCACTGTATCTATCATACTCAAATTCACTAATTTCTAATAATCTTTTTTTATTAGCTTTTTCTTGTTTTAAATCATTTAATTCATTATCAACATTATTTAATTCATCTTCTAAAGTTTTAGTTACAGCGATTTGTTCTGCTACAGCATATCTAGCTTTAGTTACATCATTTAATTTAGAAGCAAACATATTAGATAATTTATCATATAATCCTGTTCGGACAGCAACTAATTTTCTAATTCTATCTTGAATAGCTTGAGAATTGGCAGTTGTTCCATCACCTGTTACTTTTTGTAAATTATCAAATTGATGTCGTTCTAATACTTGTAAATTCCGAATATCTTGACGTGTTTGTTGTAATCGTTGATTTAATGCGGTTGCTACATTTGCATCGGCCATTTCTATATATATATTAAATGGTATAAAAAAATTAATATATATTAAGCTACCTTTTTCTTGAAATTTATAATAGTAGCCCATCCAACTACTATTGCTAAAATAGACCACATCCAAAATTTCATTTCTTCAGATTGTCGTCTTAATTTAGATTCTTCTACCATAACATCACGTGTCCAATCTTTGCTCATTTTTAATTTATTTTCCATAATTTTACTATATAATTCATTAGGATTTTCATTTGCACCAGCCGCAACAGTGTCATCAACACCATACAATTTTTGTAATTCCTTTCTTGATTTTTTATAATTACTAATTATTTCATCATATGTCTCTTCTTCATTATTTTTTTCATTATTTAAACTATTTAATTGTTTATCATAAGTATTTATCTTGTTAAATAAATATTCACCCCTATCTCTCATAATATTATTATTAGTAACTACATTATCATATGCTTTTATTAGTTTTTCTTTTAACGTGCTATTACTATCACTATTACCAGTTTGTGGCATTGGAGGAGAGTTACACTTATTGATAAAAGCACTGGCAGAATTACCGCATTTACTTCCATCAGGACCACAAGCGTGTAATTTCAAAGAATCACAAGATTTATGAAATATACCTTCATTAGCGTACATTGGAGGACCACCAGAACCTCCACCACAAGAGCAACAACCATCTTTTAATAATGTTCCTCTTGTATCTTTATAACTTAATACCTCGTTATCGTGTTGATTTCTCATAATCATATTATTATTTTTATCACAAACAGGATGAAACGCAGAACAAGTAGCACCAACACTATATGTATTGTTATTACTATCTTTTTCTTTATTTTTTAAACCTTTCCAGTTATCTTTACAACTATTTACTAATTGAGGTCCATTAAAAGTGCATCCAGCTTGACAAAATTTCTGATACATAGCTTTATATGCATCTGCTGACATTCCGTTTCTATCTGTCGTTACACTTTCTATTTCATCAAGGCAGTTTGATTTACATTTAGTTACATTATCCTCTATTCCAGCATATTTGTCAGCTACTATATCGTATTGACTTTTATAACTTGTTTTTGCAGAATTAAATTTTTTCAATGCTCCTTCAAATTCTGCATATTCTTTAGCTCGCATATCATCAAACATACCTTTATAATTTCTAACTTCGTCACGATATTCTTCATATTGATCAGGGTCTGTAGGGTTTTGTTTTTCTTTTAATCGTCGTTTTGTAGGACCAACATGTCGATAAATTTCACCTTTAGAACCTGGAGTTGACCCTTCTACTTTATATGGTCCAGATGATAACCAAGGTTTTGTAGGTTTTCCACTTGCTTTATATTTAGAAACATCTATCCCTTCCTTAAAACCTTCTATAACATTTTTTTTTGTTTTATTTTTATTTCTATTGTATACTAATCCCTGTCTTAAATTTTTAATACCAGTATTATTTTTATTAGATATTGATTCTTGAATATTTTCAAATCCCATTATGTTAATATATATAGATAAATAGAATAAAATATTATTGTAAATAATTAATTACTGCTAAAATGTAATTAATTATATAGCTGGTTTTGATAAATTTTTGACAACGATACCACCAATAGCTAATCCTGCTAAAACCCAGGCAATATAGTGTAATGACATACCGTCTACTTGTCTTGTTTTAATTCTATTACTAGTTCTTAATCCATTAATTTCAGCTCTTTCTTGTTGTAAAATTTTCTTTTTTTTCTTAAGTAAATTACTTACAACACTTAATGGTCTTTTAATTCCTTCTTGTGATTCGCCATTTACAGTAACAGTCGTTGCTTCTTTTAATGCTTTCCATTCACCTTCTGGATCTGGTTTTCCATCTTCAGTGGTGGGAGCATCTTCAGTACCACCGGTTCTAATAGTGTTTCTTAATGTATCTATACTGTCAGTATTACCATTTGTGCTGTTTACTAAACCAAACATACTGCCTGCTTGATCTTTATTACCAATTAGGCTCATCATTTTATTATTATAAACTTGTAATTGTGTTGCTAAATCATCAGTTCCAGATACAGAACACTGATCTCCAGCACTCATATTTCCTGCGTTACCAAATTGAGACCCCCATCTGGTAGCAGATATTTTTTTGGCAGGCATATATGCTTGACAAGAAAGATGAGGATTATATTCCTTTTGATTTTGATCATTCATCGAATAATTTCCGGGTTTTCCTCCAGTTAATTTATATTTTCGTCCAGTGTGGTCTACCCATCCATAATCATCAGTTGAATTACCACGTGTATCTAATTTATTAACAATATATCCACCAGCTCCACATTCTTCACCATTCTCAATAAAAATATCTTGTCCATCTTCTACCATATTTTTAAAATCAGGAAGCGCATCTACTTCGTCGGCTATTGGACATTTTGCATCAGACAATGCTTTTACTTTATTAGTAGTATCTCCAAAATTAATTTTTCGTTTTACAGCGTGAGGTGTTATATAATGGTATGAATAAGTATTATCGTTTGAGTTTTTAACTTTATATAATACATTTGTTCTTATAGAACTACGTTGTTTATATCTTTTTAATTTTTCCTCTAAATATTCTTCGGCTTTTTTTTTGTATGCACGTTTATTTATATTAAATTCTTTTTGTAATTTATCCATTTTCGCTGCTTTATCTCCTACTTTTTTCATTATAGCGTCATTACCTTCTAGTGAAAATGGTAAATTTTCAGGAATTTCGCCATTTCCAGGTCTTAAAAGTAAATGAACACTATCAGCTGAATAATTATTACCAGTGGTAGATACCGGAACTACTCTAGGATATATTTTTGCACTATTTTGTGTTGCGTGAGGTATTTTATCAGATTCATTTTTTCGATATAAATAAATTTTATTTTGATTAACATTTTTATCTATTTTTACAGCATATACATTAGAATCTGAAGCAGCATTTTTCAAAACAGTTTTAAAATCCTGTTCAGTGTAAGGAAATATACTTTGTTTTTCTTCTATTCCGCCACTTGATTTACTATCTTCTGTGGGTCTTTGTATATTAACTCCATTAGGATTAAATTTTAGTTCATAACCAGTTAAAATTATGTATTCTTTTGTACCTTCCTCTATAATATCAGAAGCTTCATTAACAGGATCGAAACCTTCTTTATAATTAGAATTATTATAATAAGGATATTGTTTATTACTAATGTCTAATATATCAGATTCATATTTTTCTAAAGGTTTATATGAATTTATTTTTTTATTAAAAAATTTACCTTGATTTAAACTAGTGCTTTTATGTGACATTCTATATAAAGTATCTATATAAAACTTTTTATAGAATAATTATTTATTTAATTGTTTCCATATAAAAAAAGCCATAAATGAAATACCTGCTACTAAATATATAGATTCAACTATATTTATAGCTTGATTATCTTCAGTTATTTTTTTCATCATAATACTTTCAGCATTTTTTTCTTTTATATCTTTTAATTTATTTTGTTCAATAGCATATTCTTCTTCTTCTTTATTAAAATCTTCTCTGGCCCTATTAGCAGAATTGCCTAAATCGTTTAAGTCAGAAGTTATTTGAGATATATCATTTCTTAATTTTGTAATATTTTCATCTATTTTATTTTTAGCTCTTAAATTAATACATTCATTAGAGGTATCATTTTCTTGGCTTTGACAATGTTGATCAATATTACCATTTTCAGGTACACTTACGTGATTCATATAATCAACATATGTATTTTTATATTTTTCTAGATTACTATTAATACTGTTAACATAGCTATCGCGGTTGTTTTTATATTTTTGTGGTGTTTTAGTCATATATATAATAATACAATAATTATATTATTTACACATCCTATAATATTCAGTATTAATAGCAGTAGGACTAGGGCGAATAATTTTACATAATTTTCCTGGTCTTAACCCGATTGCCTGTGCTACTGGATCAAAACGTGATATTTCAGGAAATTCACTATCATTAGTAATATTATATTGTTTCTTTTTTTGTTCTTTGTCTTCATCAGATAAAACAATATGTTCTGGAACTAATTCGTGCTCTAAAATATTATATAAATAATCGGTATAACAAAATATTGAAAAGTAGATTTGATCAACATTCCATATAGTAGATAATAATTTTGTTAAAGTATCATTACATTTGTCCTTAACAATAATAATAAAATCATCATTTTTATCTAATATTTCTTCAATATTATACAAATCATCAATATATTCATATATATGATTTGGTCTAATTTTACCTGATAAATGATATTTTACAAAACATTTTTTATTAGTAATAGTAGAATGATTTATTAACATATCTAAATGTCCAGATGTTTTATCATTAGCTTTGGGACACATTTTATTAATATCGTTAATTGATATATTTTCATATGAAGAAGTATCATAACCTCTTCTTTTTAATAGATTTAATATAATATTTCTAGAACGATATATATTATTTACAGTAGAACTATTTTGTTTTGAACTCATACTTATAATATTAAAATATCTTTTTAATATTATTTCAATTTTAATTATAAATTTTTTTCATCGATAGTTATTCCTTTTTTTACATCACCTCCACTCTGATTATTATCATTATTATTGTCAGTGGTGTCATTATTTTCAATAGTAGATAATGTTTCTAATCCTTTGATATCAAGATTTCCACCTATTTTTAGCTTTGTTATAGGTTCGTCGTCACTATCTTCACTATCACTACCTCCCCCTTTATGAAAAGCATCATATTCAGCCCAAACTTGTTCAGATGAATTTAATGTAGGTGTAGTATGTCCATCCCAATGTTCAACAGTATTACCACCACCAGATTGTGTAGGCGGTCCATTAGGATCGCCGTCAGGTGTATGTCCACTGGATATAATTTCAACAACATCATTTATTTGTATTTGTAATTCTTGTTGATCTTCCCAATCATCATTTTCAACAAAAATTTGGTCGTCAACAATTGCGAATATTGTGCCTGTTAATATTTTTCCATTTTTATCCTTTAATTTAATTACATAATCTTCATCTATATCTTTTAATTTAATATCTGATTTAAATTCAGGACTAAATTCATCACCATCATTAGTTTGTATTATATTAATATCTGGAGGTCCATCAGGGTCGTAATCAGGTTCAGGGTATTTATCAGTTTCTACTTCTGGAGGTCCATCAGGGTCGTAATCAGGTTCAGGGTATTTATCAGTTTCAACATCAAAAAATTTATTATAATCGATATTACCATCTTTGTCTTTATAATTAGGTAGTGGAACATCAAAATTTTGTTGCATACTATTATTTATTACTGTATTAAAATAATTATTTGGAACAATATTTGACATATTCCAGCCTTGATAACCAGAATTATTAAATTGATAATCATTTTCACCTCCTACAAATGGATTTTCAACAACATTAGAATTATAAAATGAATTATCCATCATAGGATTATTATTTATATTAGCTAATTGATTAATATGATTTTGATTACTAATAAAAGTTTCTTGTAAGGTTTCTTCAATAAAAGGGTTAGAAACGCCATTGAATTCTTCTTCCATTCTAGTAGGATAATCTTTATTCATTTCTTCTACTTTGTCTAAACGAATAATTTCCTTTAATTCTTTTTTATAATTATCAAGAGATTTACATCCAGACAATTTATATAAATCATTATTAGAATCAGACAATGATAATAATTGATCAATATTATCTTCAGTAATAATTCTCATTTGAACATTCATAGTTTGTAATTCTTGCATTAATAGTTTAAATGCATATGGAATTGTAACAATACTAAAAGTTCTACCAAATTTATTTTTATTAATTAAATTAGCATTGTATTCAGTAATATTATCAAATTGTATAGGACCATCAGAAAAAGGACATAGGTAGATATCTAAATTTTCATTATAGGCAGCTATACAGCCAGATTGATTACATATAGCAACCTTGAATTCATCACCTCTAACAAGCATAGATTCTTTCATAAAACTACTTAATCCGTGAGAAATAATACTATCACGGTCCATTTCTCCTACACGCAATCCACCGCCTTTTGCTCTACCGTGAACTGTTTGTCTAGTTAAAACTTCTCTAGGTCCTCTAGCTCTATAATTGATTTTATCTTTTGGCATATGTTTCAATCTTTCATAATAGGTAGGTCCAATATATATACTGGTTTCTAATTGTTCTCCTGTCATACCATTATATAATACATCTTCGCCTAATTTTTCATAACCGGCTTTAGTTAAATATTTACCATAAATTTCGTGTTGTAATCCTTTACTACAAAAAGCGGTACAATCACCAAAACCACCATATATACAACCAACTTTGCTTGTTATTGTCTCAACCAAGTGTCCAATAGTCATGCGCGAAGGCATGGCGTGAGGGTTTACAATAATATCTGGTTTTAATCCGCTTTCTGTAGTAGGCATATCAATTTCATCTAGAATAATACCGATTGTGCCTTTTTGTCCAGCTCTTGAACAAAATTTATCTCCCATTACAGGAGTTCTAATGGACCGAATACGAACTTTTGCAATGCGTTTACCTTCTAATCCACTAGTCATAAATACTTTATCAACAATACCAACTTCACCTTTTTTTGGAGCAATAGACATATCTATATATGTATTTGTATCTTCAATATTAATCATTGATTTACCAATTAAAATTGTTTTATCATCAACAATAGTATTAATTTTGATTAATCCATTACTATCCAGTTTAGTATAATCATAACCAGATTTTTTATCAATTACATTATTGTTATTAATATCCATAAATCTAGTATTAATTTTACTATCTCCTACATTTTCCATTTCTTCGTGTGTTTCATACATAGCATATTTTGTAGTTTTAAATAATCCTCTATCTAAACTACCTTTATTTACAATAATGGCATCTTCAACATTAAATCCACTATAACACATAATAGCAACAATTGCATTTTCCCCGTATGGATGTTCATTTTTAGTAGCATAATCATAATATCTACTTTTAGTTAATGGTATTTGTCCATAATTTAATAATAACGCAGTTTTATCTAATCTATTTCTATAATTTGAATGAAATAATGATACGGCTTGTTTTCCTTGTCCACACGAGAAAGCATTTCTAGGATAAGGATTATTTTCAGGAAAAATAATTTGATTAGCCATTAATCCTAATATTAATGAGGAATGAATTTCCTTATGTGTAATTCTTTTTTTTACAAATGTTTCTGGTAAATCATTATGTTTTGCTAATACAATTCCTTCTGCTTCTTGAGTATCAATAAATTCAAGAATACCCATATTTTTTTCAATTTTGCTGATATTTAATACATTTTCAAATTTCTTTAATGTATTTAAATCTATACCACAGGTTAATTCTTTCCAAGTAATAGTATTATCTTCTATTTTTTTAAAAAATAAAGGATTTGTATAACTCATTGTTTCATTATCAGCTCTATCATATTCATTTCCTTTCATATAAAATAATGGTCTACAAGGTCTACCAGCATCAGTACATATTAATATTTCATTTTTAATATAATCAAAGCGAATACTAGTATATTTATCAATTACACTACATCTTTTATGATATCTCATTGCTAAAACTAAATTTAATGGGTTATTAGTCATACCAATCCAGGTGCCATTTATAAATACTTTTGTATCTAATGCCAATTTATTTATATTACATTCTTCTAATAATGATATGCCTATAAATTCTTTTTTTCTTCCATTAGTAGCCTTTAATGTTCGTAAATAATTTATATATGGTTTTATACTAACACCGTTTGTTATATGTGTAGAAGTAGATAAATAATTATGTAATCCTATATTTCCACCATCAGGAGAGTGTATTGGACATAATAATCCCCATTGTGTTGTGTGTAATCTTCTAGGTCCAACTATTTTTGCAGCATCTGCTGACAAAGGTAAATTAGTTTTTCTTAATTGACATAAAGTATAAAAAAATGATAATCTATTTAAATCTTGAACTAATCCTGTTTTTTTTGTATGTATTGCTGAACCCCAATCACCCTTGAATGCTTTTCTAAATCCATCATTTACAATTTTTCTACTAAAAATATCTTTTTCGTTACCAACTAAAAGAGTCATAAAATGTTTATCTTTATACATATCACCTTTTTGGTTATAAAATAATTTTTTATCTATATATTGATAAATACTTTCCAATTGTAATTTATAATATTCTTTGAATAATTTTGATATTAGTATACCAGATGTTTCTAATCTTTTAAAACTAAAACTATCTCTATCTGTTGGTCTTTCATTTTTGGTATAAACATCTAATAATCTTTTTACCATATATCCTATGTATAATGCTTTTTGTTTAAAATTTAATTCACCTATATGAGGTAATAAATAATCCATTAATAATTGCATAGTATATTCAGTAGTTTTCCATTTTGTAAATGTAGATATATATTTTATTGCTGCTTCTTGGGTAAATATATATCCAGCATCATGAATTGATGGTCTAAATAATTCTATATATTCATCATATTTAACCATATCCAATAAACAATGTTCTATAATATCTCTATCTGATATCACACCTAATGCTCTCATTGTTATAAATAAAGGTATAGGTTCTCTGACATTTGGTATATTTACTTTTATCTGTTTTCCTTCTGATTCTGGTTGCGGTGATACTATTTTTATAGACAAAGTTCTTATTGGTTTTGATGTATCTTCTGATACTGAACGAATTTCTACAGCATGACTATATATATCATTAACGCTATCTTTTATATATAACATATTGTCTGCTCTACCTTCTTGACTAATAATACATTTCTCTTTACCATCTATTATAAAATATCCACCTGGATCGTTTCGACATTCACCCATATTAAAACATATTTCTCTGCTTAAATTATTTAAAATACACATATCTGATTTTAACATTAATGGAAATTTACCCAAATAAATATTTTTTAAAGTATGAGTTTCTGTAAATGGTTCTCCATATTTATCTAATCCTTTTTTGTCTTTATTTTTTTCTATATATATCATAAAATCTACATCCACATCATAATGTATTGTAAACCCATATGTCATATTTCTTAATCTTGCTTCATTCGGATACATATAATGTTCCTTTGATTTATCCTTATCAAATTCATCATATATTACTGGTTTTCCATAATATATTTTATTTCCCTCTTTTCCTCCAAAATACATTTTAAAATTATATTTATAAATACTTGCTTCTTTATCATATACTCTATTGTATTCTAAAGGGTTATTGTTTTTGAAAACTTCCATTAAACCTTTATTGAAAAATGTATTGTATGAATCTAAATGATGTTTTATAAAAAAATTATTTTCTGATTGTATCATTTTTTTTATAATTTTCCAAGGAATTTCATTATTAATATACTCATTCATTTATAATATATTAATAATGATTTTTTTTTTAAACAATAATAAATTAAATATAAATATTTACATATCTTCTACTTCTCCTTCATCTTCTCCTTCTTCTACATCATCATCCTCGTCATCTTCCATACCTTCCATATGTTCTCTAAATGATTCTACTGCTGCTCGTGCTTCTTCTTCTTCATCTTCTTCTACATCAGTTCCTTCTTTAAATCCTTCTCTTCTTTTCTTTCCAACTGACATAAAAAATACTATTGCTAATCCTATAATTAAAAACATTGCTATTATTGGTAATAATACCAAAAACCAGGATACTGTTTTATAACCTTTACTACACAAAAATTGTAATATATAGGTCCATACCAAAATATATAATGCTTTTGCTATGAAAAATAATGCATTATGACAAGGAATATCTGCTTTATAAAATCCTACTTTATATTTTCTAGGATTTTCACAATTTTGCATTAATATTCCTAAAAAACTAACTACAGACAAAACTAAATATAACATTGCTGGTGGACATAAACTTTTAAATTGTTTTACTAAACCTTTCATATAAAATTAATATAGATAATTAATTAATAATTTTAAAAAAAAATATTAATTAGATATTTGCAGCTGTATTAACACCAGATGCTGCGTGTCTTTCTATGTCTGGAGTAACATAATCTGATTTTATATCTTTTGCCAAATGAGGCTGGCTTGTTACTCTAGCCGATTCAGTATGAGACCTTCCACTCCAAGAATTACCAATATTTGATAATGAATTTCCTAGACTATGATAAGCAGTTAATACATCACCTAATCCTAATGCTTGTAAAACTGACGCACCTCCTCTTTGATTTCTACTTTTTCTTCCACCTTTCATTCTACTTTTTCTTCTTCTTCTTCTTTTACCGCCTTTTAATGATTTATAACTTAAATTTTGATTAGTTCCTTTTGGAGTTAACCAATCCAACGCTGGTCCCGCTAAATTATTATAAGGACGCAATGTGTAATGTTGTCCCATATTTTTATTCATAGTTCCACTACACGAACTACTTCCACAACCTCCTCTTTGTCTTTTTCTTCTACTTCTTTTATTTTTTCTTCGTCTGCTTCTTTTATTTTTTCTTCTACTCCTTTTATTTCTTTTTCTTGTTCTTCTGTTGTATTTTTTTGGCATATATATTTAATTTAGATTTTTAATTTTATCCAATTATATCTACATGACACAGCATATGTCTTCTACAACATAATTTTGTCAATTGTAGTTGATCCATAACCTTTGCCTCTACTGTTTTTTTTATATTTGATGATTCTAAATATACCACATCATCAACATCTTGTCCGTCTTTTAATTTTTCTAATATTACTTGTTTTTTATAAAATTCATATTTATCTGCTAAAACATTACCGCACGTAAAACACTTAATTGGAATAATCATATTTTATATAAAATAAATAAAATTATTTATATCAATTTTTTTTAATTTACTTTTTTTCGCTCTTTTTTATAAAAATAATAATCAAAGGCAACTCCGTTAGGATCAGCTTCTACATCTGGTCCATTTGTATCGCCTTCTTGACATAATGATTTTTTATTTTTAGTAACAGCATAAACACAACAGTCATGTTTAGTACATTCATCTTGACTCTTTATTTTTTCACACGCTGCTCTAACATCTTCTTGGTCACAGAATTTTGTTTTTTTATTTTCTGCTCCTTCTTTAAAACCTTCTTGATAAATCGCAATTCTATCAATATGTTGTTTCTTTTTATTTCCTACATTACTAACATCAATATTAAAAGCATTAAATAAAATAATAATCATAAATAATAACCAAACAAAAACATATATATTTTCCCAATTATTTTTGAAATAAGACATCATTCCTACTAAAGAAAGATCCATATATATTTGTTTATTATTTTTTTTTGATTTTTTCTTTATGTATAAAAATTTAAATTTAATTGAGATTCTCCTTTTTTTTGTATTTTCGGATAATTTAATATAAATTCATTTATAGCATATTGTTCGTGATCTAACACATTCACATCCTTAAGAGTATAACGTTGATAATTACTTTTAATATTATAAGTAATGAAAGCACTTACAAATTGACTAAATAGCAAATTAATAGTAGGAAATATTTGTTGTAATTTTCCCAATGCTTCTTTAATAGTATCAAATGTTGTTTTATTATTCAAGTTATTTATTAATAATTTAAATTCTTTTTTAATTGTTTCTTTTTCATTTTTTTCCCTTGGTTTCGCTGGTTTTGTTGATTTATCAAATATAACATCTCCATTAAGATATGTTTGATACTCTAAAGCATTACCTAAAATTTCTTCAAGATTCTTTGCTAATTCTGCTATCGTTTGATAATTATTATCCTGTAATCCCTTAAAATATTTGAAGTTTTTATTATTTTTTATGTCACTATCAAATGCAAACCTTTTGGTATTTGCTGTAAATGACCATCTTGATAAAAATTTTATCCACAATTTTTTTATTTTTCCCTCCCACCATTTTTCAAATTCCTGTTTTTTCCTATTAACTTTATTTTGATCTTTTGTTTCATATAACATACAGTTTTTACATATTCCTATTTGTAAATCATCTAGATGTTTCCACCAATCTACATACTTTTTTTCTTGCCCTGCTGTAATGTTAAAATTTTTTGCCTGAGGAACATTTACATCATTTTTTCCTTTGGCCGTAGAGGGGACGAAATTTTTATCGAACAATTCTTGATTTTCAGTTCTGGTATTTTTATTTTTAAATATTTTATATAATATTAAAAATTCCTCACCTGCCCCCTTCTTCCAATTAGTTATTTTTTTTGACAAAGTGGGTGTATAATTTTCATTTAAAAAATCAATAACTATTCCATATACTTTATATCCTGAAGTAATACTTCTTTCACCGTGAAAAAATAAAGGATTACTAGATGCAGAAATACCGGTTATATTAGTAACAGGAGTTGCTTCTACATATGAACCTATATAAAATGTTTTGCCACCTTTGAATGGTGCTGATAATTTTTGATATTCTTCTATTACTTTCTTATAAGTGGGTGGATATTGTTTTGATTTATCATTGGCATTTTTAGCTTCTTCCATCTGTTTTTTTAATGTCGAATTCATTCCATCTATATCAAAATCATCGTTGTATTGATATCCAGCAGCTCTTAAAAAAGATGGTGGAAAATATACACCTTGTGCTGTATCTGTTTGTCTATTAGTATTTAAACTTAAGCGTCTAGGGTCCTTATTTTTGGAGTCTTTTGTTGTATGATAAGACCAATAAGCACACGCAAGTGCTTCTTTGGCTGATAAATTTCCTTCTTTTATATCTTCTCCATCTAAATAGGGACCACTTATTCCTTTGTGATTCTTTATTCGTTCATTATTCCATTTTGAACAAATAGATAGTCTATCTGAAATCGACTCATCATTTGCTGTTTTTTGTCCATAAGTATTATAATTATTAATAAATCTTTCTTTTAAAAAATTAGGTTTAATATTCGCCTTTTTATATTCATCTTCAATATTTTTTAAATTCCATTCGGTATTTTTATATTTATTATTAATTTTTGTTATTAAATCTTTAATATTTTTTTTTCTTGTTGGTCTATTATCAAGTTGTCCACCACCTCTCATATTTCTTTTCAGAGTTCTTTTTTTAAACAAGGAATGTTTTCTAATCTGTTCAGGAGTTTTCAAACTTTTTAAAAATGTAACAGGGTCACCTTTTATAAGCTTCCGTTTAGTTTTTCTATTTCTATTTTTTCTATTTTTTCTTGTTCCCATTTATATAATATTTAGATTTCTTTTAATTGAAATCCGGACGTAGTTTTGACTCTTTTATGTACAATTTCATTTTTTGTAAATTTTTTATGACAATCACTACACACATTAGATAAATTAGCAGTATGATTTTTATGCATCATATCATTTTTAATCCAACCATTGGCATCCGCTTTTTGTTGTGGATTTAAATGATGTATTTCTTCGCCATTTTTACCACACCATTCACATAATCCTTTTATTTTTTGAGCATTATAATTAGAAGTATTTCTATCACCAACAAATGTATTTTCTAAAGATAATGAGTTTCTAATATCAAATGCCATATTCATAAATTCTTGAGAAAAAGGCAATGATTTACAAACTTCTAATCCATAACTACCTGGTCCTTTACCATCTTTTAATATTCTTTCATATTCAATAATATTATTAACACATCTAATAGACATATGTTTTATATGAAGTGTAGTAATATCTTGAATAAATTTATAACTAGCTAATTCGTGCATATGAGTAGCAAAAATATGAGATGCATTAACATTATTTAATATTTTTAATCCAGCCATAAATATGGACCTTGCAGATAATGATTCAGTTCCAGAACATAATTCATCGCCTAATATCAAACTATTTTTATCTGCTAAAGCTTCAATAGTTTGAAATTCAGACATTTCAACACCAAAACTACTTAACGATTTAAATAAATTATCATTACCAAGAATTCTAGTAAAAATGGAATTATATGGTTTAAATGTAAATTGAGAAGCAGGAACAAACATACCAGATTGAGCCATAATAATAGCAATACCAATAGAACGAATTAAACTAGATTTACCACAACCATTAGTGCCATAAAGCAAAACACCATTATTATGTAATCCTAAACTAATATCATTAGGAACATAGCATTCATTGGTTTGAATATGATAAATAAGAGGATGAATAAGTTGTTTGGCATCAAAGAATGATTTATCAGCTTTATTTTTAATAGTAGGCTTACAATAATTATATTTTCTAGAAATATAAGATTTATTTAACACTACATCTAATGTAGTAACAAATTTAATGATTAGATTTATATCTTCAAAGTAATTCTTTAATTCATCTAGAAATTTTTTGAAAACGCAATTAATTTGTTCTTTAAAATTATTAGTATTTTGAATAATTTGGAAATATAGATTATTTAGTTCACTAGAATGAAATTTTTTAGATTTGGAATCACCGCCACCTACACCTTTGGTAGTAATTTCATTAAATTTAATAATGTATTTAATAGGTTTATTGTCATATTTAGATTTTAAATCAAGGGCTTCGTTACAACTAATAGAAAAATTAGTATTAGTAAATGCTGTTGCTCGTTTATTAGTAGCTTTAAGAAAGAGACCACCTTTATCTGTTTGATGAATGTAAACAACTTTATCATTTTTATATTGAGATTCAGTGCAACCATTATTTCTAAAAATTTGTGAAGTAATACTTTTTTTAATCCAATTTAATTTTTGATAATCTTCAACATATTGTTTTTCATAAAAATTTAATTGATTGTTTACATTTCTGTAAAAGAAATTTGGGTTATTAGCATTATCCCAATGTCTAGAATCATTAATATCTTTAATTAATTTAGCTTTTTCTACATCAATAGACTTTTCTATGAATTTTTTTAATATATCTATAGATTTAGTAGGTAATTTATTACAAGTATGTAGTATATATTTAGAATAATATTCATCATCAATAATAAAATTATTTAATTGTTCAAGTTGACAAAGATTATAAAAAAATAAAGAAATATCACTAGGAGTAGCAATTTTTAAAATAATTTTGCGATAAAATTTTTCGATATCTCTAACGCCTTTTAACCATACAGTTCTAATTTGTTCCATAGAATTCCAATTATTTATAGTGTATTCAATAGTATTATATTCATATTGCAAAAAGTCTACATTATTGGAAGGGGAAGTTAGTAATTGTTTAAAATGTCTTTTTCCCATATTAGTAACGCATTTATTAATTAAATTACAAACACTAGATAAATTATGATTTTCACCAGTATTAATAATATGTAATTGTTGTAATGTATGAGTTCGAAGAACCAATTTATCATCTAGACTTTGAATAACAGGAACATTAAGTTTTTCAATAAGACTATTATCACAATCCCATATAAATTTTAATAATAAACAATATGAACAAGTGGCATAATAAAATTCATTAAATCCATAACTTTGCATAAATATATCAGGATCATTAGGTTTAAAAATAGTATTAAGAATTTCATATTGATATTTTGGAGATTCACAATTATTAATAAGTTTGGTATAAGAATTATCAAAATTAATAGAATAAGAATTAATTTTTTGACAAGAATTTAAATTAGAAAAATTAATAAGATTACGGAGTTCATTATCATTAAGATTATGAATAATAATAACTTCATTAGGATAATTAATGGAATTAAATCTTTCTAATTCTTCATAGGCAGAGGAAGTATCAATAGCAGAAGAAGTATATTTATATTGATACATTATGGATTTGCCGGTAATAGTATTGATATTAGCAATACCGCAATTAATATAGGGTGTTTTATTATGAAAATCTTGTCCATGTTTTTCTACCCATATACAATTAAAATTATTAGTCAAAATAGAATCATTATTAAAAGTAGTATCGGTTCCAGGTGAAAATACTTTATAAAATTTTCTAATTTTACTACCATCTTTATTTTTTTCACCAGTTTCAACCCATAAAACAAGTTTCCATCCTAACGGGTAAAATTTTTTTGTATATCTACTGGATGAATTAATAAATTTATCTTTTGGCCATCCAGCACATAAAACAGGTCTACCGTTATGTGTACCTTTTAAAAATCCATTAGTATCCATAATATCCATATAATGATAAACATCATCATCTTTGTTATCTTCATATCCATAAACTTCATAAAAACTACCACATTGCATTATTAAAAAAGTTTTTTCTCCATATTTACTTTTAGTATCTTGTAGTAAATTAAAATAAAATTCAGTCATTGATTCATCATTTTTACGTGTCATATTAATATAATAAATTTATAACTCTTTAAATATCTTTGATAAATATTTTTGACATTAGAAGTAATTGTAAAACAATTTATAAATAATAATATAAATAATATATATTATGGAACAAAACTCAAAAAATAAACTATATATGATAACAATTTTTCTTGATATTTTTTTATTATATGTGTTATTTTTTTATAATTTAAATAAATTTGACTTTTATTGGGTATTATCTGTATTTTTATGTCATCTATTATTTTATTACAATTTGCTTTATTATAACAGACACATATTAGATATATTACATTACTTTGTTTTTATTTTACCGTCGTTGTCAATATTTGCAGAAAATATAGTAATAAAAGTATTATCAATTATTTTATTAGTATTAATACAAGTTTTATGGATTAAAGAAAATAGATGTATATTAAATGAAGAAGATACAAAATTTGGATATGGCGATGAATTAAATTATTATTTGATTATTTTAACACCTATATTAGCTTATAATACGGGGAAAAAAATATTTTAAAAATAAGTAAATATTTTTGGGTATTTTTAGTATAGACACAGCATTATTTTTCTCTCCCTTTTAAAAATAAGTTTCATTTTTTTTATGAGAGTAAAAAGTTATGCACCAAAAAAATAATAATTATTAGCATATAATTATTATTAAATTAATTTTCAATAAAATTATGAAGAAGAATATCTCCGTTTTTATTATTTACATCACCAGCAAGGAAAGAATTTTCATACATATTTCGCAGAACATCTTCAGGTGCAGTAGAACCGATTTTAATAAGATTATGTTTTTTTAAATATTTTTTGATATTATGAATAGATTTTTTTTTAAGATTACCAATTTCTTTTTTAATAGTTTTTCTTTTATCACGATTTTTAATAAGAACACCAATAATTCTACCTTTTTTTCCTAGAGTGATACGTCTTTTAACAGTTTTAATTGTATTTTTTCTTTTTTTCTTTGGTTTATCATTATTATTATCTTGAAATTTAATTTTTAAATTAGATAACTTATTTTGTCGTTCATCATAACTATCTGTATGGATAGTAGTATTAGAAATGATAGGGTCTTTTGGAATAGTAATAATAGGTTTAACAATACTATCATTATCATCAAGTGGTTTATTATTTTTAACAGTTTTTTTCCATTGATTGTATGTAGGTTTACTACCATTTTTTAAATTACCATAAGGAGGGTCAGGTGTTAAATGAATTGATTGAGGTGGTTCATTGGGAATATTTTTTATTTTGGATGTTTTGTTACGTTTTTTTCTTTTCTTTTTTTCTTTTCTTTGTCTATTTTTTTTATGAAGTATATTAAGATGTTCAATAGCTTCATCAATGGGATTTTCAGGATTAGATTCTTTAATTTCTTCATCGATTTTTTCTTGTTGTTTTTGAATTTCAGTATTTTTTTTATGTTCTCTAATTCTATTAATAAGTTCTTTTTTAAGATTAGGTTTAATAATACTAGATGATTTCTGTTTTTTTTGTTTTTTTGCTTTTTTCTTTTTTCCACTAATGGAAGCTAAATTAAAAAAATCAGGGTTAATAGATATAGTTTTTTTTGACATATATTAATTTAAATATAAATAGAAAAAGAAATTTATATTTAAGCAAATTAACAGTACATATGAGATAAAAAAGAGGATTTATTTCTATTTTTAACTTCATCATTATTAATAAATAAATCAAATCCATTATTCATGTCCTTAATGTTGATATGTTTTTTATGAGAATTGTCTAAACAAAATACTCTTTTACTGTGAGCTATTTTAACCTTGGCTAAAAGAGTTTCCATATCTCTTCCATAATATTTGAAATATTCCATTTTATCTTGAAACCAATTATTATTAATTTTATCATCAATTTTCCATTCAATATCTTTAACTTTTTTGATAAAAATGAGATATAATTCTTTATGAGTATAATCATCAGTTTTATATCTCCAGGTAAATCTAGAATTAAGACCTTGATTATAATTGAAAAAGCATTGATTAAGTTCTTTTTCATAGCCAGCAATAATGACCATCAATTTATCTTTATGATCACTTAAAGCTTCACAAAGAGTATCAATACATTCTTTTGCAAAAGAATCTCTTTTTTCACTATTACCTAAAGCATATGCTTCATCAATGAATAAAACACCACCTAAAGATTCTTTTATAACACTAGTAGTTTTGATAGCAGTTTGTCCTAGGTATCCAGCAATTAGATCAGTTCTAGTTACCTTTTTAAAAGTTTTTTTATTAAGAATTCCTAAATTACTATAAATAAGTCCTAATAATTTTGCGATTTCAGTTTTACCTGTTCCTGGAGGTCCATAAATGCAAGTATGCATAAAATCATTATTATTAACAGTAGGATTAATATGAAAATTTTGTATAAAATATAGAATTTGATTAACAATATCTTTTTTAAGACCGTTCATACCAATCATATTATTTAATTTAATAAGAGGTTGTTTAATATTATGAATGGCTTTCATATTAATATTATATTTAACATTAGGCAATAAAGGATATTTTACTGTTAAATCGATTAAATCTTGAACTTCATTAATGTAGGTATTAATATTAATATTTTCAATTTTAATAGGAGGGGGAGGAGGAGGAAGTTTATTTAAATTTTCAAAAAATAAAGGTTTATATTTATTATTCTTAATTTCATATTGATAATCAAGATACTTAATAAATTCATCAATATGATGTTTATGTTTTAATTGATTTTTAGTATAATAACTATTATGATTGTTATTAATGTCATAACGATATTTATCGAGATTATTGATAAAAATATTTCTTTTTTTATGCTTATGTTTGTAAATATTATTATTCATATGATATTTATTGTTGTAATTTTTAAATATATTATATTTATTTACTTTTTTTTCTCCATTACAAAGAAGTAAAGGGTGTTTTTTATTATAAATAGGATTTTTGAACCAAATAGGTTCTAATTTATTATTAGATAAATCTTTTTTATTTTTATTATTGTTATTGTTACCATTGTTCATATATATTATAAAAATAAAAAATTGATTTAAAAGAATAGAATTTTATTAATTTAATATGGGGAAAAAAACAACACAAAAAAACAATACAGATATATCCTGGAAAATAATAGAATCATATTTCAAGGGAAAGCATCTAGAAAGATTAGTAAGACATCAAATAGAATCGTATAATGCATTTGTGACAAAACAAATAATAAATACGATAAAAATGTTTAATCCAGTAACAATTCGTTCGGAACACGATAAGGATGAAGAAACAGGATTGTATTCTTTGGAAATAATAGCAACATTTGATAATTATCAAATATATAGACCCCAAATTCATGAAAATAATGGTGCGACAAAATTAATGTATCCACAGGTAGCAAGATTAAGAAATTTTACATACGCATCATCACAAACCATAGATATAAATTTAAAAATAATAAGAAGGTTAGGACCGAAATTAGATAAAATAGAAACAATGCATAAGAAATTACCAAGAATTCATATAGGAAAAATACCTATAATGTTAAAATCAGAAATATGTGTATTAAAACAATATTCACATTTAAACAGTGAAATAGTAGGCGAATGCTATGCCGATCCAGGAGGATATTTTATAATAAATGGTTCAGAAAAAACAATATTACCACAGGAGAGAGCGTGTGAAAATAAGATAATGTGTTTTAATATTACAAAGAATAATAATAAATGGAGTTGGTTGGCGGAGATTAAATCAGTACCAATAAGAAAGTGTATATCACCAAAACAAATAAATATGACTATAGCAACGAAAAATAATGGTTATGGTCATTCAATATATATACAAATACCTAGAATAAAACAACCAATACCATTATTTATAGTATTCAGAGCATTAGGTATAATTAGTGATAAAGAAATATGTAAAAAAATAGCATTGGATATATCTAATGAAAGAAATGCACAAATATTATACGGATTAAAAGCATCAATAATAGATTCAAATGAATATGATACAGAGGAAAAAGCAATAAATTACATAGTAAATATAGTAATGTTTACTCCAATTAATATGGACGCAGAAACAGGAAAAAGAAAAAAAAGAGAGTTTGCATTAGATGTATTAAATAATGACTTATTTCCACACTGTGTAAGTAAAATACAAAAAATATATTTTCTAGGATTGATGGCAAATAAATTATTACAAACAAGTTATGGTTGGAGAAAGGTCGATGATAGAGATTCTTACATAAATAAAAGAATAGATTTGGCGGGTTCATTATTAAATAATCTGTTTAGAAATTACTTTAATAAATTAGTAAAAGATATGCAAAAACAAACAATAAGAGAAATAAATAATGGTTCTTGGAAATCACAAGATGATTATATAAATATAATAAATCAAACAAATATTTATAAAATAATAAAATCTACTACTATTGAAAATGGAATAAAAAGAGCATTAGCGACAGGAGATTTTGGTATTAAAAATACTAATTCAAATAAAGTAGGTGTGGCTCAAGTATTGAATAGATTAACTTATATTTCAAGTTTAAGTCATTTGAGAAGAATTAACACACCAATCGATAAAAGTGGAAAATTAATTCCACCTAGAAAATTACACAATACACAATGGGGTATGATATGTCCAGCAGAAAGTCCAGAAGGTCAATCAGTGGGTGTGGTAAAAAATATCGCATATTTAACTCATATTACAATACATTCCGATATAAATCCAATATATGATATTGTAGAAAGTTTAGTTATTCCACTAGAAAATTTAAAAGAAGAAGAATTATATGATAAAGTAAAATTAATAGTAAATGGCAATTGGTTAGGTATAGTAGAAAAACCATATGAAACTTATCTATATTTGAAAGATAAAAAATATAAGGGTATTATTAATATTTATACGAGTATAGTATTTGATATAAAAAATAAAGAAATAGTAATTTGTAACGATGCAGGTAGATTATGTAGACCAATATATAAAGTAAAAGACCAAAAATTATTAGTAACAAAAGAATTACAAGAAGATATAAAAAATAATGAATTAGTTTTTGAAGAATTATTAGTTGATCATAAATATAATAATTCAATATTAGAGTATGTAGATTCGGCTGAACAAAATACATCATTAATCGCAATGAAACCAAATTTATTAAAAAATAATAAACGTTATACTCATTGTGAAATACATCCATCTACTATATTTGGAATTTTGGCTTCTTGTATTCCATTTCCAGAACATAATCAATCACCAAGAAATACATATCAATGTGCTATGGGAAAACAAGCTATGGGAATGTTTGCTTCTAATTTTAAGAATAGAATGGATAAGACAGCATATGTTCAAACATATACTCAAAGGCCATTGGTAGATACCAGAATTATGAATATTATAAATTTAAATAAAATACCTTCAGGTTGTATGGTTGTAGTAGCAATTATGACATATTCTGGATTTAATCAAGAAGATAGTATTATATTTAATAAAGGTAGTTTAGATAGAGGATTATTTTCAGCAAGTATTTATCATACTGAAAAAGATGAAGATAAAAAAATACAAGGAGATGAAGAAATTAGATGCAAACCAGATAGAGCAAAAACAAAAGGTATGAAATTTGCAAATTATAATAAATTAACATCAAAAGGAGTTGTGCCTGAAAATACTTTATTAGAAAATGGGGATGTAATAATAGGTAAAATTGTTCCAATAAAAGAAAATAGAAATGATCATACGAAAGTTATTAAATATAAAGACCAGAGCAGAGTATATAGAACTCATGAAGATACATATATAGATAAAAATTATATTAATAGAAATGGTGACGGATATACATTTGCAAAGATAAGAACAAGAACATATCGTGTTCCAGTAATGGGCGATAAATTTTCGTCAAGGCACGGACAAAAAGGCACGATAGGCATGATTTTAGACCCGGCAGATATGCCAACTACAGCAGATGGTATTGTACCAGATATAATTATTAATCCACATTGCATTCCTTCTAGAATGACTATTGCACAATTAAAAGAAACACTACTAGGTAAAGTATTATTAGAATTAGGATTATTTGGTGATGGAACTAGTTTTGGAGAATATGCTATTGCAGATATTTGTAAAGAATTACAAAAATTAGGATATGAAAAAAATGGAAATGATATATTGTATAATGGTATGACGGGTGAGCAATTGGAAACATCTATATTTATTGGACCAGTATTTTATCAGAGATTGAAACATATGGTTAACGATAAACAGCATAGTAGAGCTATTGGTCCTATGGTTATATTAACAAGACAACCAGCTGAAGGTAGGTCGCGCGATGGTGGTTTACGCTTTGGAGAGATGGAAAGAGATTGTATGGTTAGTCACGGTGCTGCTAGATTTACAAAAGATAGAATATATCATGCTAGTGATTCATATGAAGTTCACACTTGTAGAAAATGTGGAATGATGGCAGTATTTAATAATGAGAAGAAAATACATCAATGTAAATATTGTGAAAATCAAACAGATTTTAATAGAGTAAAAATACCATATGCTTGTAAATTATTATTTCAAGAATTGATTACAATGAATATAGCACCTAGAATTATTACAGATAAACAATAAATAATAAATATAATAAACTAAATTTTTTATTGTATTTATTTTCTAGTTTTTCTTCTTCTTCTTTTTTTTCTTTTTCTAGTTTTCTTTTTATATTTTCTACGGGTTCTTCTTCTTTTCTTTTTATTTGATTTTCTTTTTCTAGATTTACGCTTTCTTCTTTTTCTTCCACCTTTTGGTACATCAAGAAACCAATCATTATCTTTTTCATTTAATGGAACATTAGGAGGGGTTAGGGGTGGTAACTTATTTGTATTTTCCCAACCTTGTTGTGCATTTGGGTCTGGTTGGAATTCTTTCTGCTTATCGTAAAAACTTAATTGATCTGATAATTTTTTAGCCACACTTGATTTACGTGGTGGTTTTTTTCTTTTTTCAGTAGGGGGGGCAAATGATTTTCTAGAAGCAGGTTTACTAGGCTCTGGAGTATATCTTTTTGGTACTGGTCCCTTTGGTGGAGGTGGAATAATATTATCTTTATTTTGCCAATACCATTTCCAACTCCTTTCTAGTGCATATAGTAATTCAGTAACTGAAGGTATATTTTTAATCTTCATTTGGTCAGCATAACTTAAAGGTGGTCCGTCATATTTTGCTGCTTCTAATGCATTTGAAAGAGCAATAGCAGTTGAACTTTTAGGAGCATTTTTACCTATTTCTTTTGTATTACCTAAATTTTGTTCAACATAATCGTGCAACATTTTTCTTTTTTCATTAAAATCAAGACCACTACTCCATAATCCCATCATAGGTATTTTAAGATGAGGTAGTGTTTTTAAATATTCGCTATTAAATAATTTTTGAGCTACCGGATGTATTATTAATATTTCGTGCCAGTTATAAGGCAATCCGGTACTATTTGGAATATTATTTTTTTTATTTTTATTTTTAGTATTTTTAGTATTTTTAGTA
>Ga0163109_10000048_pt1 | contig 100405 bp, 72 predicted proteins | sample CRUFie1St13metaG_FD_108704 | JGI IMG/M metagenome (GOLD analysis project Ga0163109, IMG submission 108704) | Marine microbial communities from the Costa Rica Dome - CRUD Field 142mm St13 metaG | ecosystem: Environmental > Aquatic > Marine > Oceanic > Photic zone | place: Costa Rica: the...
ATTAGTTTTTATCGTCGAAAGCTAACTTTTTCTGCTATGACTTTCGCGGGTAAAAACCTTGAATCTGCGAAACATAGGGTTAGTTCTTTTTCTTTCCGCTTGCGGACCAGTAGATGCTGACCGTGAGAATCTCGTCGAATTTTGCCAAGAAGGTGCCTCACCTTTTCAATTGGGTTATGGCCTCACCCAAGTAAACTCACCTGTACCTACACAAGAACTTTGGTTCGAACCCGGAATTCAGGGTGGCTTTCATATTTACGCAGGCGTATCGATCGGAGCTTTTGACCCTCAATCAACGTTTACCGAGTTCTTTTTGTACACAGATGAACAGCTCGTCGGAGGCAGAGGTGTCCCTTCAACCTACGCTTGCGCAGACACGGGCTATCAGCTGGTCGGTATTCCGGTCGAATTGTACTTTCATCGGCCTCCGCAGCAGTTTAATGAAAAGAGAATGACTCTCAAAGCCAAGCTCACTGAGCAAGACGGTACGACGTACGAAGATGATTTTGAATTTACGGCTCGTTGCTGCCGAGGTACTCAATAGGTCATCTTAATGATTGCTTCCCGCTTCTTTTTCGTTCCACCTTAGGGCATGAAGTGGATTCGTTGGCTAACTCAAGTTGGAATGAATGATGTTGCTCTTGTCGGTGGCAAAAATGCGTCACTAGGCGAGATGCTTCAGTCATTGAGCGAACTCGGCGTACGTGTTCCCGATGGTTTTGCGGTGACCGCCGAAGCCTATCAATATTTTATCTCGAGGAATAATCTTCATGACTCGATTCGGGACTTGCTGACGAATATAGATGTTCATAATTTAGTGGATCTAAAAGAACGAAGCGATCGTATTCGTGAGCTTATTTTGCGCGCAAATTGGCCAGAGGATTTAGAATACGAAATAATCACAGCGTATTCAGAGCTCTGTAACAAAGACGGTGCTGAGAGAATCAATGTCGCCGTTCGTTCTTCGGCGACCGCTGAAGATTTACCCAATGCGAGCTTCGCAGGACAACAAGATACCTACCTCAACGTAAGAGGCGAGACTGAGGTTTTGACCTCTGTCAAAAAATGTATCGCAAGCCTGTTTACGTTTCGAGCGATCAGCTACCGCGAAGATATGAATTTTAATCACATGGATGTTTCATTGTCGGTAGGGATTCAAAAAATGGTTCGAGCGGACAAAGCCTGTTCCGGCGTAATGTTCACGATTGACACTGAGTCTGGATTTGAGGACATCATCCTCATCAATTCAGCGTATGGTCTGGGGGAGAATGTCGTTCAAGGGAATGTTGTTCCTGACGAGTATTACGTGCATAAACCGACCTTGAAGCAAGGGTTTGATTCAGTCGTTTGGCGACGAATCGGCCCAAAAGAACTTAAGCTGATCTATAACGAAGAAGCACACAAACTAGAAAATGTCCGGGTTCCCGACGAAGAGAGAGAAAAATCATCTCTTACGAAAGAAGAGATTCTTCATTTAGCCAAATGGGCGTTGATTATCGAGGAGCATTATTCGGCACTTCGAGCGACAAAATCACCCATGGATATTGAGTGGGCAAAAGATGGAGTGACCGGCGAACTGTATATCGTTCAGGCTCGACCAGAGACCGTGCAGTCCCAAAAAAAATCACCAGTAAAACGCTTCTACAAACTCGGCGAACGTTCGCGAGTACTCGTCGAAGGTCGCGCGGTCGGGGATGCTCTAGGAATAGGGAAGGCTCGCGTTATCAACTCAACCTCTGATATTGATCAGTTTAAAAAAGGCGAAGTTCTTGTCACTAAAATTACGGACCCAGACTGGGAGCCAATAATGAAGATTGCATCCGCAATTGTGACTGATCGAGGAGGACGAACCTCACATGCCGCTATTGTTTCGAGGGAACTTGGTGTACCAGCTGTGGTTGGAACCCAGACAGGAACTCATTCTATAAAGACCGGAGATCTCGTGACGGTGTGCTGTGCAGAAGGAGAGGTTGGTCGAGTTTACGAAGGTGAACTTCCACATACCGTCGACGAAATAGACCCGGCGAGTTTGGGCGACACGAAAACCAAGGTCATGTTAAATCTCGCGAACCCTGAAATTGCCTTCAAGACAGCTCAGCTTCCAAACGACGGGGTAGGTCTCGCAAGAATGGAATTCATTTTCGCAGGATGGGTACAGGTGCATCCAATGGCGTTGATCAACTATGCGCAGTTGCCTCCTCAGACGGTTGAAGCCGTTGACAGGCTGACTAAGGGTTACGAGGATAAGCTAGAGTACTTTGTGGATAAAATTGCTCAGGGCGTAGGCACGTTGGCCGCCGCGTTTTGGCCAAAGCCTGTGATTCTACGGATGTCAGATTTTAAATCAAACGAGTATGCTCATTTGTTGGGTGGAGAAATCTACGAAGGCAAGGAAGAAAACCCCATGATCGGTTGGCGCGGTGCGAGCCGATACTATCATGAAGACTACAAGGATGGGTTTGTTCTAGAGCTTGAAGCGGTAAAACGAGTTCGAGAAAAGATGGGCCTCACGAATCTAAAGCTGATGATTCCGTTTTGCCGCACGCCTGAGGAAGGCCGGCGCGTATTGAATCTGATGAAGGAACATGGCCTAGAGCAAGGCAAAAATGAACTCGAGGTTTATGTTATGGCTGAGGTTCCTTCAAATGTTCTCTTGGCCGACCAATTCGCGGAGATATTTGATGGATTCTCTATTGGATCGAATGACCTAACTCAGCTCGTGTTAGGCGTTGACCGAGATTCTGAGAAGATTTCGCATCTCTTCGATGAGCGCTCAGAACCCGTAAAGAGAGCGTGTCAAAGCGTCATTCAGGCGGCTCGTGCGGCGGGTAAAAAAGTAGGTATCTGCGGTCAAGCGCCATCTGATTACCCGGATTTTGCTGCATTCCTTGTCGAACAAGGAATTGATTCTGTCAGCCTTACCCCAGACGCGATTGTTACGACGAAACAAAGAATTATTCTGGTCGAGGAAGCGCTGAATCCTAATAATTAGCTTGCTTCAAATCCCAGTTTGTTCACGATGTCACAAGCTTCCTCTTTTGCTATGTTGCCCCGGATTTTTGCGCTTGCATCCGCAAGGTTGATTTCTACTTCGCTGACATCTGGTCGGCCTGAAAGCGCTTTTTCGATTTTCCCAACACAGCCTCCGCAACTCATTCCCTGAATTGAAAGTGTCAGCTCTGGTCCAATAGATGCACTCTTCTGTTTTGGTAGTTTCTTCACGAGTTCCTCAAGCGCGAAAAAAGTAAGACATGCGAATAAAAGTCCAGCCGAAATTTGTGCCCACAAGGTTTCCCCATGTTCGTGACTCATAATTTTCACCTGAGGAACTGTAACCATAGTATCAAGAGCAATACCAAACCCTAAACTTCCAATGATTATGGTGGCTAAATAGATAGCTAATTTTTTCGCACCAAAACCGCGATAAATTGCGCCCATAGTTGCAACATTGGTCGCTGGGCCCGCCATCAAAAAGACCAAAGCTGCGCTCATCGGTAAACCTTGTTGTACCAGTGCTGCTGCGATTGGGACAGAAGCAGTCGCGCAAACATAAAGTGGTGCGGAGATAATAAGAACGCCAAAGCACGCGACGATAGAACCAGCCGAAGCAAAAGATGCAAGACTGTTTTGTGGGATGTAGACGGTAATAATAGCGGACAATAAAATACCAGTAACGAGCCATTTCCAGATAGAGCGTAGAACCTGCACGGCATGTTCGAAGCCTTCCCTTATTGTTCTTTTGGCTTCTGAGGTAATTTGATGTGAGCTAGGCTCGGGTTTTGTTGCATCGTAATTCGATACTGCTCCGCCGACCCATCCAGTGATGAACGCGCTTAAGACCTTGAAAATAGCAAACGGCCAACCCAAAAAACTCGCACTCACCATTATAGAGTCAACGCCTGTTTGCGGCGTACTTATGAGAAATCCAATCGCTGCGCCATCGCTGGCTCCCTCTTTTTTTAATCCTAGACCCGTGGGAATAACTCCGCATGAACATAGGGGCATAGGAACACCTAGCGCGACCGCTTTGAGTACGCTTCTATCTCCAGTGAGATGCTTTCGCATGAAATTTGGGGGGAGGTATACATGAAGTAGGCCTGTGACCGCCGTTCCCAAAAAAAGCCATGGGGCAAGGCTTTCTGAAATATTCCAAATTGCGTTCCACATCGGCACCAAGGACGTTAGCACAACGCTTCGTGTGTAGACTAGGAATGATTCGAGGCGATGGTTTGAAAATAGGACTCCTCAAAGCTCGCTAGGGCGGCTCTCGCTTTTTCAGGCTCTGTTTCTGGGCTACTCCACTGAGCAATGAAAGCAGCACCCTCGAGAGCTTCTTGATAGTCAATATTAGGAAAATGAGCATCGCGAAGTGCGTGAACTGTGCGTAACGTCTTGAGCGCATCAAAATATGTCATGAATCGTTGCGCACGGAGTTCGGGTGCCCCTTCTTGATTCAACGCTGTCATTATACCTGGCAGGTATCCAAGTGTTTCTAGGCATTCAATCATTGGTTTTTGGGAGTCATCGAATCGAAGAGCCTTCTGTTCAGGCTCCTCGGTGAACTCTTTTATGGAGTTCAAAAAAATTCGGAGAATTTCAAAAACTTTTGGAGAATAGAATCCATAAGAACTCTGGTCTTGAATCTCTTCTATCTTTCTGCCGGTTCCAAAGGGTACACGTCGAGAAATTCGCCCCTCGATTCGCAGTGGTTCGCCTGCGCAACGATAAATCGGACGGACTTTACGGAGTTTGTTGAGGAGGTAAAAGTCTTCACCTGCTAATCTTTTGGGATAGCCGTGAACTTTTGCGTAGTCATTTGCGTGAACAAGAATTGTGCTGCCGATTGTGTGATAAGCGTATGGGCTTCCTGCATAACGCAGACCCATGACGTAATATCTGAGACTTATTTCATAAATAGCGGAAGCTCGACTAACCTCAGGCGTTCCTGGCGTAGGTACATGCAAAAATGGGAGTAACAGCGCGCTGAATTTCGGCTTTCGGGGTACTGAATATACTTGTTCTAAGAGGTCGCTTGGAAGGCGGACATCTGCGTCGGTCGACTGGATAAATGGTGAACTTATTTGGTTTCGAGTCCACAGATACAAAGCGAGATCACTCCCTATTTTTCTCGCCAAACCGACCCCTTCACGTGGACCAAGAGTGTTTTCGCCGTCGAAACAATTGAGTGCTACAATTGTACCGAATTTGGCATCAAAGACTTCGAATCCTTCGTCTCCAATATATCGCGAGTTGAAATGCGTTTTTATGAAGTTCCATGATTCATGGTTCAGTTGTTGCTGTTCAACGCTATCGTTTCTACTTCCGTTGATGACCATTATCAAAAGAATATTCTGGAGGTCACCTGATATGCTTGCAATGAGATGTTGAATATTTGCCCCTTCTGCACGGCAAGGGACCACAATGGCATGTTGGAATATCTGTTCGGCCACAATAGCACCGATGGGTTCGAAGAACCGTCGTTCGGCGTGCCGTTCTAGATATTTTCGGGTTGATTTCTCCACCTTCACTAATGCAGAGCCACTCGAATGGGTAAGTCTCTAACGATTTCAGCTTCAGATGAGCTTATTTCGATCACACGTTTGTCTACTTCTTCATCAGGGAAAAATTCTTTAGCTAAATCGATAAACAATCGTGCATGACGATCTTCTGATTTTGCAATGTGGACATAGAAAGACTTGAGCGTTGATGAGTCGGGGAGATTATCAGCAAGTAATTGAAAACGTTCGTGCCCACGTGCTTCGATAATTCCTGCTACGACAAGACGGTCGAGCAGATAATGCTCTGTGTTTGAGCGAAGTAGTCCTCTTAGGGAGCGCACGTAAATATCTTTCGTGTCAGGTCCAAGTTGCAGTCCTCGCTCGTTTATTCGGACCCATACTTGGCGAAAATGTTCGAGTTCTTCTTGAGCCAGCGAAATCATATAACGAACAAGTTTAGGGCGGTCTGGATAGTGAGCGACCATCGACATCGCCATTCCTGAGGCTTTCCGTTCGCAAGATGCATGATCCAACAAAAAATCCTCAATCTTCTTTACGTTTAGGTCTACCCATTCCTGAGAGGTCAAACATTGAAGCATATTGTGTCTTCTAGCATTTTTCTTTCGGGGTGCCAGGACTAAATTGAGAACAACAAATCAAATGATTCGATTAGATTCTAATGAGGTGGCGCAACACAAGCCTTGTCACGAATGTAGACCGTACCCTGGGAAGCACTTCTGTCGTGATGACAAGCTTTTACGGACACGGAAGCCTCAGCGAGTCCTGTCTTCAAGGAATGACCAATGCCCAAGCATGACTCTGTAAATTTAGAGGTATTTTTTGCGACGGTTCCTAAGGTTGAAACATACTCGGATACGGCAAGTTCTCCACGGAGCGAATTTATGAGAATTTTCCCCACAGAGTAGTTTGTATTTTGAAGGGTCACCTCCATCGAAAAGGCTTTTCCGTTTTTGATCTGACCGTCTGTGATTCGAAGACTGTCGTTGGGAATTCCTAGGATTTCTTCATCTATCCGGTCTATTTTCAACTTGTTTGAAAGTGATTGCGCCCATCCTTTAGTCCCCTGTCCGTTGACGAGCTTTTTTATTACCTTCTTCGCATTTCTCACTTGATACGTCTGCGTTTCTTCGAGGAGGATTTTTCGTGATTTCTGTGCGTCAAATCCGGCGACGTCTTTGATCAGCGCGTTACCAGACCCAGAAATCAGTTTGGGAGAGGCGCCTGCCGAGCCTTCTAACTGACTCCGTCTGATATAGCTAGCGGTTACGCTTTGATTTCGATGAATGTCGATTCTTGCAGCGTATTGTTGCGATACTTTCCCATCTGCTCTGAGAAGTTCCAATTGAGTCGTTTTATTTAGGGGTGTTCCTAAACCAAATCCCGCCGAAAGCTCTCCTGAAATACCAAATTCAGCTGAGAATTGTTCGGCTTCAAATAATTGGTCATTGCAGATGGAAAAGAGCGCGTGTTCTAAAGCTGTTGGGTCTACCAACCGGATTTCGATTTTTGCTTCTTTGCCAATTCCCCCGAATAATTGAAGCGGAGAGCTGCTGGGCAAAGCAATACCATTGATGTCCTTGGCACTCAGGGACAGGATATAGTTTCTATTTTTTGCATCACGCGTAATAGACGTCTCAAAGGACCTCCGAGTTTCACCCATTGAAAACTTTGCTGTCGCAGAGAGTGTAATTTTTACGTGATCTTGATGCGAGTTGAGCCCTGAAAGCTGTCTGCGAATAAAATCCCGAGACCAATGGCTCGTCGTCGTGGAGTTCGGGTCGAACAGCGCATCTTGAACTGAGTTTCGGTCTGGTGTGATATGGTCTCCGGATCTGACCAATTTTATTTCTTCATTTGCTGGGTTAGCGTCAACTTCTGGGAGAGAAATCTGCGCGTTGATTTGCTGTCGGCGATTTTGAGTTTTCATATTAGCGAGAAAACCAAGAATCGTGCCATTCGGTTAAAATCCCGGTTAAGGCTGTTTTTCACTTATCTTCCGGATTTGTCCGGATTCGTTCGGAGGACTTCTTTGGGGTCTTGAGGGATAAGTTGAAGGCTAGATATCTAGCGCTGATAAGCCTGAATTGACCAAACCTGCCTCAAGGCCAAATTCAGAAATACTCAATCCCATCGCTCGCGCGAGACTGAAGCAAACATGAGAGGCATTTTCTCCAGAGGACGAACGGTAATGAAAACCTGATTTGATTGCTCCACCGGCAGAACCTGCAATGATAATTGGGAAATCGTCGAGTTGATGAAGTCGTCCGAAGGATACGTCGCTTGTGCAGAGGACCGCGCAATTATCGAGAAGGGTAGTGTCTCCCTCCTGGACACTCCCTAAAGTTTTCAGGAAGTAGTTCAGCTCGGCCATGATGAGTTTGACGATACTATTCACGAGTGGCTGGTCACCCTGTTCATCGTGCGTGAGACGATGATGACCCGCGGGAAGACCGTCGTACAAAACGTTGTTCACAGGAAAGCTAAACGAATTGCTGAAGACTCGAGTTTGGTCACATGCAAGAGCCATAGCCAAGATATCTGCCATTGCTCTCGAAACCTCCTGCATGGGTAGGCGACCGTCGATTTTTGGATATTCATCCAAAGGAGTCATTGGAAATGCGCAGGCTTCTAGGTTTGGCGGGTCTTCCTCCAGCTTCTGCAGCCGTCGCTCAAGATCCCGAATGCCTTCAAAGTGCTTGTCAAGGCGCTCTCGGTCGGCGGACCCAACTCGTTGTTTCAGGCGGGTAATATCTGTACTTACAGCGTCGAGAACACTGCGTCTCAGTGATAATCTTGGGTCAATAATTGGGTCGTCACCGGGCAACTGGAAGCCGTCACTAAAGATTCGGTCGAACAAGGCTTTTGGCGACCATTCGGGGGGCTTAGGTTGATTGGGACCAGACTGAGACACCCCAGGATTTTTTTGAACACAAACTTCTATCGAGCGAAACCGGGTCTCGCCACCGATTTCATTCGCAATAATTTGATCGATCGTGGGAGCCCTATATATGAAATCGTCTGTTGATATGGCCTCGAGTGGAGCACCACTCAGGATTCCGGCGGTTCCAGAATGATGAGGGACTGTATTGCCTATTTTTACGGCCGTTCCTGTGATCACAGCGAGTTTGTCCTTAACGTCGGCAAGAGGGGCGAGCTGTTCAGACGGTGTCCAGTTTTCTCCTTGGTCGACAGGGTTCCATTTCTCAGGAAGATTACCATTACCCCAATAGAAAATTCCGAAGCGCTTCGGTAAGGCGTCGCCGTTTGCGTAGGCATTGCCATTGCTGTTAAAAAATAGATCGAGAGGCGGAAGACCAAAACTTAGTGCGGTACCTCCAAGAGTGCCCTTTAGTAAAGTCCTGCGGTTCAATTTATATTTCATTTTGAAGCCTCCTTTACTTTTCGGAATCCTTCGCTCATCGCGATATCTTTGATCAGGCTCTTCACCTTGAATTGCCCGTTTTGGAACATCTGCGTGAGAGCGTTGATTTGGCCAAGTTCTCCTTTTGAGGCTACGTTACCTGTTGCATATTGATAAATGTTCTTCACAAAGCAGCTTGGTAGTTGAGGGTGGTTTCGTATGACCTCAGCAAGCTCCCATGCATCTTTGAAATACACTTTATCAAGGGTGCCGCTTGGGTCGATGGTAACGCCTCCTTCTTTCGTTCGAAATCTGCCAATACCATCGAAGTTTTCAAGGCCTAAGCCAATAGGGTCGACCATGAGGTGACAAAACGAGCAGGTAGGATTTTGTGAATGCTCATTGATGCGCTGTCTTAGCGTAATCGCAGTCCCTGACGGCTCGGGTAAAGCAGTGTCGACATTGACAGGAGGTGGCGGCACCACACCACAGAGAAGTGTTTGCCGGATAAATTTTCCTCGAAGTGTCGCAGAAGAGGCTACCGCGTGAGAATGAAGGGAGAGTAAGCTTGTATGGCCGATTATGCCTCGTCGACCGTGACTGCGCTGAAATGAAAATTTTGCAAATCCTTCTTTGGCGGGTGCGCGCACTTCGTATAAAGCCGCGAGGCGACGATTAATATATGTTTCAGTCCGCGTGAACAGGTCACGATAATCCGCATCTTGCGCAAAAATGTGATCTTCGATGACTCTTAGTGTTTCTTCTTTTGCGTTGTCACCAAGCTCACTATTGAAATGGACAAAAATATTTGGATCTTTGACCATATCATCGAGACGCTCAAGCTCGAACCATTCGATAAAAAAATTCGCTACTCCTTCTTTTGCCTTTTCAGAAACCAGCATTCGGTCAATTTGCGCTTCGAGCCCGGCATCGGTAGAGAGTAATCCATCGCTCGCAGCCTGAAGGAGTTTTGCATCTGGTGTCGTATTCCATAAGAAAAAGCTGAGCCTCTGGGCCATTTCAAAATCGTTGTAGGTCCCCTCGGCGCGGCCTAGTTCAACACGAAATAAGAAGTTTGGAGACTGCAGCATACTTGCAAGCGGATAGGCGAGTCCTCCGTCAATATCGCCTAAGACGTTTGTTGCATTTTCCGCCAGTGCGATGAGCTCGGATAATTCGTCGTTCGACACAGGACGTCTCCAAAGGAGCAGGCCTAGGTCAGTGATAAATGTTTTTACGCATTGTTCGTCAAAGTTCGCTGAATTTGTACAAGGGACGAGTGAAGCTCGAATTCCTTCATTCGAAAGAATCTGTTCGGCGAGCTTATATGAGATTCGTTCATATTGCTCGACACCCCAAGACGAAATGGTTGATTGCGAGGCTCCGACAGTAAGCAGTCCGCTGACTGCAAAGTCTGGTTCAAGGGAACCTGCGATAACAATCTCTGGACCGAATATATCTCGGATAGTGTTTTTGTACTGACTTTGGGTAAGGCGTCGAATGACTCCTTCCGCCGGATCAACCGTGAAGGGTGTAATCTGTATGGGTGGCGGAACAACCGGTTCCGTCTCGGTTTCTTTTTCTTGAGAGCAAGCAAAGCAAAGGCTCCACGCAATCGGGATAGCCATGCGGCTTGCTCTCCATTTGTCCTGTTTGTATGTACTGCTCATATACCGACCTGTTACTGCAGAAGAAAAACTACCACGTGAGCGGTGACTTTCCCAGGTGACAAACGACGGACTGAAGCTCTTATCTCAGCATTTTCCTTAGCTTAACCATGACTTTTTTAGTGCTATTGCCACGCCTCTAAAGTATGCCTTTTCACATGAGTTTCTTACGAACCAAGAATCACGTCCAACGCGTACGGACGCGTATTACATGTAGTATAGTGTATGCTCTTGTTTTGGCTGCTGGATGCCAACACACCAAAGACAGTGAAGCAGGGCCACAAGAGACGTGGCAGGATTTTATGCCCACTCAGACAACTGGGGCGCAGTCGTTTGTCAGTAAGTTTCCTAAGCTGGATGGTAGAGGGACAATCGTTGCTGTGCTTGACACTGGTGTTGATCCTCTTGCTTCTGGTCTGCAACAAACTTCGGGCAAAAAAGTAAAAGTAATTGAAGCTAGAGATTTCAGCGGCCAGGGAAATGTTGAGATGTCGAGAGCTCGCCTCATACAATCCGACAATCACTGGAAAATAGAGCAGGGTACTCACTCTGTAATCGTTTCCAAGAAAATGTTCCCTGTGACAGAAAGTCAAATATACATGGGTTTCTTTCGTGAAACTCAAATTGCATCGGGGCCACTTCGGGACTTCAATTTCAACAAAAATACTAAAGATGAGTTAGCAGTTGTTGTCTTTTATACAGGCCCTTCTCCGTCGGACCTTAAAGCTGTAATCGATACAGATGCTGATGGTGATTTGCGCAATGAGACTCCAGTGTCACCATTTCATATAAACCAGGAGCTTATAACACCGAAGATTCGAAACAAAGGTAAGGACCGAGTAAACCTGAGCTTGGCCTTTGAATGGGATTCACTTCGAGAAATTGCGCAGTTTCATTTCACAGATGGCAGCCATGGAACCCATGTTGCAGGAATAATTGCAGGCAATGGCGTTTTTCAAAAAAAGCAATGGAATGGAATTGCTCCAGGTGCGCAAATCATCTCTCTAAAGATTGGTAACAATGCATTGGCAGGGGGAGCGACGACAACTCGCGCTTTTAAAGATGCCCTGAGATTTGCAGCGGAATATGCGTCAAAACATCAAATACCAGTAGTTGCGAATGCCTCGTATGGAATAGGGAGTGCAATAGAGGGTCGGAGCGATATCGATGAGTTTTGTAATCGCTTAGTCCAGCAACATCCTATGCTTACATTATCTTTTTCTGCGGGGAACTCTGGCCCTGGGCTTTCGAGCGTTGGGACACCTGCTGCTTCAGATCTTGCCCTTACCGTAGGAGCGATGTTGCCTAGACAAATGGTTCCAACGACTTATGGAGGATCTATTTCTCAAGATCGAATGTTCGCATTTTCGTCTCGAGGTGGAGAACTTAACAAACCTGAAATCGTTGCCCCGGGAGTCGCGAGTACGTCCGTTCCTGTTTGGGACGGAAGAGACGTTAAGAACGGTACTTCAATGTCCGCACCTCAAGTCGCTGGTGCGATGGCCCTGGTATGGTCTGCAATTCGAGACGATAAAAACGCTCATTCCGGCATTGTTCGTCGCGCATTGACCTATAGTGCGAAAAAATTGAAGAACTATGATCTTCAATCACAGGGCCATGGAGTCATTCAAGTTGGACCAGCGATAGATCTGGCGAAGAGATTGATGAAGCGCGGAGGCGACCGGCTAGCACTAGGGTATAAGGTTAGAACTAATGCGCCAAATGTTGACGGAGCGAAGATGCCTGGGGCGTATTGGCGAACAGGGATTTTTGTTCCGCGGAGCGCCACCAAAACTCGCATAGAAGTTACGCCGTATTTGCCGAAGACGGTAAGTGCTGAGGAGCGTACTCGTTTTCGTCCAGTTATAAGACTCGAATCTGATAAATCTTGGGTAAAAATTGATAAGCCACGTCTTTTGTTTCGAGGAGATAGAAAAGAAACCTTTCATGTGAGTTACAATCCAAAGGTTTTCAAAAAACCGGGTGTTTACACGGCACGAGTGATTGGTCGAGAGACATCATCGGCCAAAGATGAAGTTGCGTTTGAGAGTTGGCAGACGATTATTGTTCCAGAAATTCTAGATAACAAAGTTGGGTACCAACGAACGTGGAATAATGTGAACCTTGAGCCTGGAGAGGTATGGAATACGTTCGTCTTTGTCCCACCCGGTGCAACGACAATGAGTGTTAAGGTCACCTCAGATGAAGGAAAAAATGCTTCGACTTTTCTAAGTGTCTTTAATCCTGAAGGCCATCGTATTCGCCCAAGGACACGTTGGACATCTTCAGAAAAGAAACGCGACGCACACTGGCAAGCATTTGGTCCGTCTATCAAGTCGGGAACGTGGGAAATCGCGATATCTGGTGACATTCGGGAATCAAAAAACAGCGATGTTCGTGTCCATGTTCGTTTCAGTGGTGCGAAATACAAAACAATTAAGAAGTTGAGTAAGAAATCTTCAGAGCGTGCGTCGTTCCGAGCCGTTTTTACAAATGTTTATCCAAAACCTTTTGTGGGGTCGGCCAAGGCGATTATCGATGGTTTTTTGAAAAAATCTGAACCGAAGACAAAAGGTGCTGTCATGAAGATAAACGTTAAGGCAGGTGAAAATATAAAGTCAGTGGAAATGGATTTAGCGGTATCCAAGAATCTGTATAACAAATCGACCGATATAGCGGTGACCGTACGAAATTCGGCGGGGAAGATTGTTGCTCGAGACGCGTTCGGCAGTCCAACAACGAAAGTGTCTTGGTCACACCATGGCAAGGAAACTTCTTATACTCTTGAGATAGAGCCCGGGTTCACCCACGCGCTTCGATCAAAATGGAAAGTCACTGCGAGAGAGACGCAGTATTTGAAAGAACCGATTGAGTTTGCAGGAAAGAGTCAGAACAAAATTATCGGTTATCCGCACGTACCAACGAAGCTCATGATGAAGGCGGTCAAATCATTGCCTAGCATTGGCAAGTCGTATTCCTACAAGGGGCGAGTTGTTTTGAAAGAAAATAAGTCAGACCTCGCTTGGGCCAGTATCCCGATTGAAGCTAAGTTTTAACTTTTTGGAAAAGATTGCAGCCCTTTTAGGAGGTGCAGCCTATATCCCCGCGTCTGTTCCTGCGTCGACACCGGTGGTTGAAGTACCTGCGTCGATGCCTACCGTTGATGTCCCGGCGTCGATCCCTACCGTTGAGGTGCCGGCATCCATCGCCGAAGTTGAGGTTCCGGCATCAGTGAAGCCCGCATCCATGAGGTCGGGGCAGAAGCCGGCGCTCAGTCCGTTGCCTTGGTCGATTCGCATGTCACAGATCGTTTCGTCACCGTCATAAGCAATGTTTTCGCAGGCTGTGCGTAAAAACTCGATAGGAAGACTTCCGCAACACTCCAATAGGCGTTCGCAACGTGGGCCAAGGGGGCCGCTGTCTCCACGGGTTCCAGCATCGTGGTCAGGTGGAAGGCATAGCCCAAAGCCTTGAGCCATCTCGATAGTCGAGCGGCATGCATTGTCGTCATTGGCGGCGAGCTGACTGTCACACTGCGCCTGTAGCTGCGGAGGAGCGTCGGCGCAGCATTCCGCCAGCTCCATACACGCCGGCGTTAGCATTGTTCCGCTGTCCGTTTGGTTTTCAGAGCCGGTATCTGGGGTGCTCATACCGGAATCGATGGTCTCAGAACCCGAGTCTTCTGCTGGCATCGCATCAGCAAACGCTGTCGGGAGCGGCTTTTTAGGATTACCTTTTTTTGCCCCACAAGAAATGAGACAGGTCGCAATACTAAGATGAAGCAAGATTCGTCCGCAGTTTTTCATTCTGATGTGTTTACCCCATAAAGTGAGAACATCGGTCAATGATAAATTACTTCCAGACCTTTTGAATCGTCGCTTGGATGTCCGGATCTTGCATGGCAAAATCTCGCTCCCAAGGGGCGAAGCCCGGCATCCACTTCCATAAATAGGCGCCTATCACGAAATCATGCCTTTTTATGGCCTCTAGACTCTCTTCTAAAAGCATTTTTTGAAGGCTGAGAGCTCGGTTTTTTGGGCCTTGATTTTTCGAAGCCCAGGGTTGATACGCCGCGAATGTTGACCGCGTATATCCAAGCTCCGTGAAAAGAATTTGCCGCTTATGGGTTTTAGAAAGCCCATGTAACTGGGAGTAGATCCTCTTCCATTGCGCCAGCACACCAGCTTTGGTCACCGGCTTATTCTCAGCAGCGAGTGGAAAATAGGCTTGTATTCCGATGAGGTCAACATCTTGCCAAAAAGGAACGCGTGCGTAGGCATCCCAGTTTGCTGCATAAATGATCTGGCCTCGATAAGTGGCGCGAACTTTTTTGATGATCTCTGACCATTCCGGGCGGTGGACTGTTTTATCGAGTTCTGTTCCTATCGCGAAAAGATTGATTTGGTGTCGCTGTGCAAATCGTGCGTGGTCCAGTATCCATTTTTCATACGTCTGGAAAAACTTTTTCCACTCGCTTTCCGATGAGAAAGTAATCGCCCCTCGCCATGTGAAGCTACCCCAGTATGCGAGGTGAGGTTTCCAGAATAGTTCGATAGAATTTTCTTCCGCAATTTTGACCGCCCGTGCAAGATAAGAGGTTTCACGTGCTGGAGTGAAAGTGATGCGACCGTCTTTGTGGATTCGAGCGTAAGGATGAATTTGGATTTTGTTTACGCCGAGAGCTTTGACTTCTTGGATGGCTCGAGACATGGCGCTGCTTCCCCAAACTTTGCCGTACATCGGACAAGAAATAACCATACCTTGGTGACGGGTATTTGCTTCGGCGTGTGCGGTTAACGCCGCGAGCACGAAACTTGTGCTGATCACCGAAGCCTTCATGATGAAAGAGTACATTGATACCCTTCAATAAGATATAAGCGACGAGGTTTCGTCAATATTTCAGAGACGAGTGCAAATCTGTGGAAGGTCGGATTGAACTCGTCTTCGGATGAGATGCTGGCGAAGAGGTCTTTAACTAGAATCGAAACTGAGCTTCAAGTCTGAGTTCTTTGGTTAGCTCGTCCTCTCGATTGGTAGCGAGCTGCTCTTGAAATTGGTCGGTATACAAAAGAGATAAGAGACCTGTGTTTCCGAAGAGATAGTAATGTACCGCTGCCCGCCATTGTACAACGTCTCCGAGTCGCTTCAATTCTGCATTAAGCTGAGCCGGGGCGTTCTTGAATTCGGTGGCGTAAAACTGTCCGATATCCGCCGCAATCATAATTTTTTTCGGCCAGACGAGAATACCAACCATCGCATTGTAGGCAAATTGATAAGAGTCGAATTCTAGCTCTCGTTTTGCAAAGCCTTCGGCAATAATTTGGAATCGTTTGTAACGAAAAAGTGCACTGGTATAAGCCGCAGGGAATCGCTCAAATTCTCGCTGGTCATAGCGACCGCCGATGTTCAACGTCAGGGCTAGAGGAACCGACGTATACAGGTATCTGGTATCCCATCTGCCGAAGCGACCGAGCGCGTAATACATCAGGGCACCGCCCGCACCGTAGGTGTGATTGAATTCGCCGCTTGCGAAAAATCGGCCACCGATGTTTCCGTTAAAGCGTCCCGCGCCGCCAGCGACAAATGCTCGATAATGTAATCGACCAGGGATGATTGGACCGTTGAATTCGAGTGCTGCGCCATTTCCTTGCTCGAAAGCCGAGAATAAGTAAAACGGAGGTTCAAGCATTGGGTTTTTCGCAGTTGAAACTACGAGTCCATTCGAAAGACCGCCGCCGCCGCTATTGATATTGATAAAGTGGCCGTCTTTGTGAATCGGCATTGAGAACATCGCAAACGTCAAACGAGGTGTTTTTTCGGCCCGCATACTGATTAGAAAAAAGGAATCTTGCACACCTGGGACAGGCCCAAAAGAACGAAGTTGAAGTCGCGTGAAGCGGGTATCTTGCAGCTCGGTTTCGAAGTCATAGATATGTCCTACGGACGCCGCGACTGAAAACCGAATATCTGGGCTTCCTTGGCAGATGGTTACATTTGGGTCGAAGCGACAGCCGATGTCTTGGCAGTCCACTCGGCCGTCGCCATCGTTATCGATACCATCGCTACAGACAAAGTTGTTTCTTTCACCATCGGCATCACTTCCAACCCCGAGCAAATCGACGACTGACATCCCCTCCTTGAGAGCGGGCATATCGAAAGAAGCTGCAGAGTTTCCTGGGCGATTTGAGACGCCAGTCCCAGAAGTAGAGCCTTTCCAAGAACCTTGGCAAACGGTTACACCGTTTCGTTCGCAATCTCGGTCATCGCAGTCAGTTGCACCATCACCATCGTTGTCGATCCAGTCAGAGCAGAAAACATCTGTGTTCTCAAGTCCCCCGGCGGACTTGCATTCGACATGGTCATAGCAGTCAGCGTCGGCACAATCGATCATCGTATCGCCATCGTTATCAACACGGTCGCTGCAGCTCGTCTCAACGGCGGGAGGGCTCTCCTCTTGCGCCATGGCGGGCGAGTTTAGAACGATACTCGCTCCGAACAAAACAGTTGAAAGAGACCAAATTTGGCTTAGTTTATTCACAGATTCTACTCCCCTTGGCGGGACAAATGGTTACTAATGGGTTCCAGTTACAATCCCAATCGTCGCAATCAACGAAACCATCAAGGTCGTTGTCTTGACCATCAGAACAGCGAGCATTTGCTTCGGCTGTGCTGGAACCGATACTTTCTTCGCAGGCCGCGCTCACTGTTGGGTCTGGCGATTCTCGGCAAGAGTAATCACTACAGTCAGCATATCCATTATCGTCGTTATCGATTCCATCGGTACATGCGGCGAATGTATTTTCGAGTTTATCTTTGCAGTAATTGATGACGTCTTCATTGAGGGAACCGCTGCATGAAAAGTCCGCGCAGTCTTTGAAACCGTTGTTATCGTCATCAATGCCGTTACTACATGTTTCGAGGGTGTTTTCCGAGGGTTGAGATGCGCAGTAATCTAAGACTTCTTTGATCATTGACCGAGAACAAGAAAAGTCCCCACAGTCGGTGTAACCGTTCCCGTCGTTATCTACTCCGTCAGAGCAGGTTTCCAGTGAATCTTCCTTCGGTAAATTATTACAGTAGTCTTCAATCTCTTTTACGCCGGATCGAGAACACGAGAAGTCGTTACAATCTTGGAAGCCATTCCCGTCGTTATCTCGCCCGTCCGAGCACGTTTCGAGCGTATTTTCGTCTGCTTTACATGCGTCGAATGCTGTGCACTCGCTATCTTCACAGTCTGTGTTACCGTCCTTATCATTGTCAAAGCCGTCAGTGCAGGCCTGCTCGGTCGATTCCTCACATACAGTGACGTATCGACCGCTGCGACAACCAAAGTCTTCGCAATCTACGAAACTGTTCCCGTCGTTGTCGATGCCATCGGAGCAAGACTCATTATCAAATTCCAAAAGGCAGCAGACTTCTGCTATTTCCCGACAGTTACGGTCACCGCAGTCGAATTGCCCGTTTTCATCATTATCGATTTGGTCTGTACACGTTTCAAAGCTGTTCTCTGGCTCTTTGAAGGGCGCAAGCGGCACAAATTCACCGCAGTGGGTAGATAACTCAAGGCAGTCGGTATCTGCGCAATCGACCGCGCCGTCATTATCATTGTCGATTCCATCGCTGCATTCGCCGTCCGTGACTTCGTAGCCCAGAATAGGAAGAGCAGGCCGATTAAAACCGCAACTCCAGTTGCCGACTGTGACCACAGCAATAAACAGTACAAGAAAAGATTTTTTCACCGTAAGCACTCCGCACGCGTGTTGCCGTACCTACGCTTGAATTTAACGTAGATATTGCAGCTGTCATTTTCAAAGGGCGCGTTACCGAAAACACCTTCGGTTTCATATAAAGGCATGGTTGACTCCAAAAGTTTTTGGACGGTGTCGTTGTCTTTGATTTTGGGCCAGTATCCCAGCCGCGCAAAATCACCGATCAGTCGTTCCAGGCGCGTTGGGTCAAAGCCGGTAAGAATACTTTCATTGTCGGATGACAGTCGCTTCGTTGCTTGTGCAATCGCTTCATCGCTCACTTTTCTCGCGGTTCGACAAACTTCACTGCATTCTGGGTACACATCGCTGTGAAGCCATTTAGCGGAGTGGCCGTCGCGCGTTGATACCACGCGATTGTAATTCTTTCCCGGTTTCGCGTAGGCCTCATCGAAGGAGTGGAGCGAAGTGAGAATATAGTCAGGTACACCTCGTGCCCACATTCCGCGCCGGTTCTTGATGGCGTCTGTTTGAGCGGCGATCAGCCGAGCATCTGCAGCTTCGTCTGTCACCGTCATCGCGTGAGCATAGCCGCGCCATACTTGGTCGTGAGCCAAACCAGGGCAGTGCCATAAGATTCGACCGTATCCATCTTTTTTGAAGTCTTTACTTGAGCAGTGCCAAATTCCGTTTCGCGCGTTCAACGTTCCCATCTTGGAGTTGATGTAGAGTTCTTTATAGTGCCACTTGCCCCATCCATGGACCGGTCCGTAGGTTTCGAGTGTATTGAATCCTTTGAGACGAGCACGGGTTCCCTTGTGTTTACCGGCGAGGACCCGAAAGCTATCACCGTCATTGAAGAAGACAGGCGTAGGCACCCCATTAAGGAATACCTTTGTCGCAGGGACTGCCGCTGATTCACTAGGCGACAATAGTGTCGTGATCCCGATAATAAATCCCGCCGCAGAAATTTTGCACTTATTCATATATGCGTAAGCCTCAAGCTCGTTCACTCAAAGTCTTACGCGGGGGTGAGTCAAGCCATTAGTCGTCAAGGTCGGTCGCCTATCCTATTGAAATTCCCCAATGTTTTGTTTCATCCGGGTCTACTTTGAGTAAGGGTTAATATGGTTTTTGAGGATTTTTTTGTCAATTGTTATGCATTTGGGCCAAGAGAGGTGCAAATAGATAAGGGGCACCGAGAATTCTGCGCATGAAAAAGCTACTACAACGTCCACGCCGAAACAGAAAAACCGAGGCGATACGCCGCTTTCACCAAGAAACATGGCTTGGTCCTCAGCATTTTATCTACCCTCTCTTCATTCACGGAGGGACAGAAGATATTCCTATCGCGTCGATGCCGGGGTGCTTCAGGTTAAGCCCTGAAGGGCTATTGCGGGAGGTCGAGGCTTCGCTTTCCGACCAAATTTCCTCGGTCGTGCTGTTTCCAGCGATTCCCGAAGAGCTAAAGACCGAAAAAGCCGAAGAATGCTTCAACCCTCTGGGGCTCATTCCCGCAACGATCCGAAGTCTGAAAGAAAGGTGGCCTGAGCTCACCATCGTGACTGATGTAGCGCTCGATCCATACTCGAGTGCAGGTCACGACGGAATCGTATCAGCGGAGGGTGAGATCCTAAATGACGAAACGATTGAGGTACTTTGCAGGCAAGCGCTCTGCCAAGCTGAAGCCGGAGCAGACATTATTGCACCGAGTGATATGATGGACGGTCGGGTGCAGGCAATTCGCGAAGCACTCGATGCGAAAAGTCATACCAATGTTTCGATTCTATCTTATACCGCCAAGTACGCTTCTGGTTATTACGGCCCGTTTCGAGATGCTCTCGACTCGGCTCCAAAACATGGCGATAAAAAAACCTACCAAATGGATCCTGCGAACGTGCGAGAGGCGCTACGCGAAGTTGATCTCGATGTTGCGGAAGGTGCCGATATGGTGATGGTCAAACCAGCAGGCCCTTATTTGGATGTTATTCGCGCTGTTCGAGAACATACCAGCCTTCCTGTAGCTGCGTATCAGGTGAGCGGAGAGTTCGCGATGATAAAGGCAGCCTGTGCAAATGGTTGGTTAGATGAACGAACCGTCGCGTTAGAAAGTTTGATGGCTATCCGACGCGCAGGTGCTGACGTTATTCTTTCTTATTACGCTCGTCAGGCTTCTCAATGGCTTCGCTGATGAACGTTCGTGAGAACCTCTTCAAAGCGATGATAAAAATTTTCTATGCTATTCTGCTCAGCAATTGCTCTACACTGAGGTGCCAGTTCTGCTCGGTTCGACAAGGCATTATCTAGACCTGCTGTTAGACCCTCAAAATCTACGGGCGCCTCCGCAATGAGTTTCTCGAGTGAACTTCCCAAAAGCAACTCTGAGGCGCCCACTTGTGCTGTTGTGACGACGGGAACTCCACAGGCCAATGCTTCTAAAGTTACGTTACTAAACGATTCATAATAACTTGGCAGAATTAGGGCGTCGCAAGCTCGGATACAGTCGGCAACATCACTTCGCTCGCCTGCCCAAACGATATGAGATTCTATCACGGAAGGCCTATTCGCTTTTCCAACGTACACAAGCCGACAACCCACTTTTTTTGTAATAGCGACTGCATGTTCGAAACCTTTGATTCGGAGATCTTGACCAATAAAAATCGCTGTTTTGTCTGAAGCGCTAATTCCCCATTCTGCTCGTAGTTCGGACGTTTTTTTCTGATTTGGGGATGGATAAAATCTTTGAAGGTTCACTCCATTGTAGATGGTATGAATTTTTGATTCGTCTATATCGTAATACCGCTTTAATTCTTCTCGTATTTTTTGGCTTGGGACAATGAATGCTTTACAGCGTGGGTCCTGAAAACGCTGACGTTCTAAACCTTGAGCCATGCGATTGACAACAGGCCCTCCGCTCCTACCTCCAAGTTTTGTCTTTTCAATAAAGCCTCGGTGTGTTCCTCCACCAAGGCGATAAACGTCGTGAATAACTGTGTGATTAAACCCGAGTACTAAGCATTCATTACGATCTGATTCCAATGAAGACACAATCTTCTTCGCCTGTTTCGCAAAAGTCCACATGGAGAGTGTCGGATCAAAACTGAGACCTCGAAGAGTAACGATACGTGATTCAGGAAATAGTCCTTCGACCGATGTATCTGATTTCTGACAATAGACGGTTACGTCATGTCCGTGCTCATTTAGTTTCGTAGCGACCTGAGTTGCTACGCGTTCGTTACCTGTTCTTGTTGTGAATTTTTTTGTGAACAGTGCGAATTTCATGATGTTATAACAATTTAGGGGCGATACGCATAAGAACGCGATTGTTACCTTTGCTTTTCAATGGTCCAAAATCAGTCGTGTGTCCACGTTCTTTACACGAGCGGCGAATTGCTGCGTGACAATTCGCTCCAATACGCTCGAGTGATTCATTGCACAGACCAGGTTTTTGCGTAAGAGTCGAATATCGCTTCTACTCCCTAAATTAATAAAACATAACCAAGGTTCTATTGAATATGCTTCGAGCGATGGGTGACCTACGACAGAATTTTGGTGTAGACTCAACTGAAACCTTCGAAGTGATTCCTGAATGATTCGTGTGATGCAAAAGTCATGAAAACATGGTCTGTCCACATACCCAAGCGGCAACTACTTTGTTTGCTTACGCTTTTGTTGATCTCTGCTTTGGCCGCCTGCAAGAGAGGAGTGTCTGCGACTCCGGAGCAGTTAAAGGAAGCCGAAGGTCAGCCCAAACAGGTTATTGTTCAGCATGTATTAATTGGTTTTGACAGCAGTTCTCTCAATGACAGAGCCAAACGAGAATTTAACGAGGCAAAAGTTTTGTCCAAAAAAATATATCGCCGTGCAAAATCTGGCGATGATTTTGACGAGCTGGTGAGGACGTTCAGTGATGCCGAAAAACCAGGGATAATGACGATCAATAATTACGGAGTTTCCATAGGTTACGGAGAGATTGGCCGAAAAGATTTAGTGGAAGGCTTCACCAATGCCTCGTTTGGACTCTCGGTCAATGAAATTACGATGACTGGCTTCGATATGAAGGATTCTCCATCCGGGTTTCATATCATCAAGAGGCTGAAATAACTCAGCTTTCTTCTTCGTCCATTTGTGTGATAATTTCAGCGAGATTCTTTTTCAGCCGAGAGTGAAGCTGTGAAATGCGCGCCTCAGTAACGCCTAAGATTTCTCCGATCTCTTTGAATTGAAGGTTTTCAAAATAACGCATGCGAGCAATCGTTTCCTCTCGGTCTGGAAGGCGAGCGATAGCTCGCCGTATTTTCGCGGCCTCATGCTTTTTCTCTAATTTCTCTTCTGGTGTGAGGTTGGCGTCTGCGAGTGTGTCCGCAATGGTCTGCTCGTTCGCACCTTTATTTTCCCACATGGACACCTGGGTGATGATTTCGGTCTGGTTCTTCATTTGCTTCAGGGTTTCTGTGTCAACGCCCATTGCGTTAGCGACAGCTTCGGCTGAAACCTCTCCCTTCGTACTCGCAACCTTTTGTGTGGCCGCGGCTATATTTTTCGAAATGGACCGAATGCCTCTAGGCACCCAGTCTTGCTTACGTAGCCCATCGACGATTGCTCCTTTAATGCGAATCGTTGCGTACGCCCCAAAGGACGTATTTAATGAGGGGTCGTATCGCTCAGAAGCATCGATTAGTCCTAAAGTTCCCAGGCTGATGAGGTCACCGACGTCAACATTACTGGGATAGCGCCCGACCATCTTCATGGATATACGTTGAACGAGGCCATAGTGTTCGAGAATCAATTTGTCGCGGTCTTTCTTGCTAGGCCGGCTTTTCGTCGAAGTACTCATTTCGCTATTTTGTCTCAAACGGTATTATCAAGGACTCTATTGGTGAGGTCGGTTAATGCTTCAACGCAGGCGTCAGGGATAGTCTCAAAAGCGACCGCAATTTTGCAGACAGTCTGACGACCATCGCTCAGTGTTTCTTGTTCGTAATCGGCCAGTGGAGTTACACGAATACTTTTTGCGATTGCTTTCCATTCATCGTTCTCTTGTCCAACAGAAATACGAAGTGCAAGCTGACAACCTTCGGTACAAGACTTTGTTCCTTCGAAGGCAAGTCCCGTAACACTAAAGTTCATGAAGTCGTCAGTAAGCGCCCAGTCTGTGAGCTCTTGTTCTCCCTTTAACCAGGGCTCGGCATTTGCGTCGGAAATTTCGCGGTATTGCACATTAATTCCGGCAAAGAGTCGCGGATATGCTCGCTTATCCGGTGAGATATGCACCCCTTCTTCGCATGTGACCTTTCCGTCAGCAAAGCTGGTTATTGTCGTCAGTGCTCGTTCTCGTTCCGTATTCGGAAAGTAGAGGACTGCAGAGCCCTCGAGTGACGAACATTTTTCATCGAGGCTGACTACAAATACGTTATCTTTTTGCCTGATGAGCTGACCGCTGAGAACTTTAGATTCCCCCTCAATGGTAACGAAGAGCTGAGCAGCTTCCGGAGTGGCTAAATTATCCGACATAAAGTACCTTCGCTTATCCCACTGTATGAATGATCTTTCAACCCGTGAAGCCGATTACTCACTCGTTTTTGCAAGCAGTCGAAGTCGTTCTAGATTCTCGGTATCGCCGAGCTGTTCTGCGATTTGGATCGTCGCTTCAACGATAGCATCCCATCCGGCAATATTTCTCGGTCGTGTTTCAATCGTTCGAAGAAACATCTTATATGATTCCTGCCACTGTCCTGTCTCTCCGTAGACGAGTGCTAATTTCTCATCAATTTCCCATTCGCGGAATGCGAGAGATTTGTCGGCGGCACTTGACGCCCAACCAGCGGACAAATGTTTCTTGGCTTGAAGAAGACAGTTGAGTGCCTCTGCGGACCTTTCGGCCTTGATCAACGTTGCCGCTGTGGCGTGCCAGAGATCAGAATTGGTCGGGTAGATTTTTAGTGCGGCTGACGCGAAAGTCATGGTTTCATTCAGCGGGGCATCACTCGCTCTGGATGCATTAATGAGTGATAACCAAGCCGACTCTAATAAGTTTGTGTGATGATTACTTGTTGTAATTTTGTCGATGGCTGTAATGAGCGCAGGAATGGCTTTTTGGGGTTGTTCGATTCGTAGGTATTCTCGACCAAGATAAAAATGCATAGCTCCATCTTCTGGATTATCTTCTAGGCTAGCCAAGATAAGAGGAAGAGACCGCTCCGCTTTTTTCCGGTTTTTGTAGATCTCCTCGTCATATCCAAGATGGATAATTTCAACGTCGTGGTAGAAGCGAACCTTTACGTTTGGATGCTGGGGATCCAGAGATTGAAAAGCATTGTGAACGCGACCGTAATAACCCAGTTTTTCATGTCGTGGAAACACACGTGGACCATAGGTTGATGAAATCGGAGCTCCATTCGCAGAAACATTAACGACATTGAGCAAAATGGCCTCAAATGGAAAACTGTTTCCGGGGACAAGCTGGCCTCTCAGCTTCTCCGGCTCGTCTCCTTTGATTCTCTCGTCTGCATCTAAGATAAACACCCATTCTCCTGTTGCTCTGCGGAGTGTTTCGTTTCGAGCGAGGCTGAAGCTATTGGGCCACTCAAAATAACTAACGGTAGCGCCAAAGTCTTTGGCAATTTCCACGGTTCGGTCTGTTGAACCAGTATCGACGACAACCATCTCGTCTACCCATGGTTTTGCACTTTCGAGAGCTTCTTCCAAAAAGTCTTCTTCGTTCTTCACCATCATTGCGAGTGACAAAAGTGGCTTCATGCGGCAGAGCCTACGCCTTTCTGGCAAAACTGACCACTCTGACAATTGAAGCCCATCTCACTCGTTGGAACGATTTGGGATTGAGAAATCAGATATAGGGTTTAGCTCGTTCTTACGAAAACCGACATATCCAGCAACGAAACTTATATTCAACCGATACAGTCTCAATCGATGGTGCATTCTTCGACTCTACCGTGGAATTGAGTCAACTGCGCCATTTATTGCAGGGTAAGCACTGCACGCTTTTCGGGGAGGAAAAGTGAAATGAGAGAGATAATTGCACGGGCGCGTGACGCCAGGTGCCTGAATACATACAGCATCTTGATTTTAGCTGCGTCGGTCTTCGCTTGTGGCCAACCTGATGGGTCCCAGTCCAACCGACAGATTGTCTTAGAGCCATCATTTATCAATTTTGAGGCGGTCAGCATTCGTGGTCAACGAGCCGTCGAGCTATCAATCACGCCACAGGGAGACGATTTCGACATCACGAATATTTCAACTACGAGCGGAAAGTTTCGCTTCTTAGTCCCGGAAAATGTTCGCCGAGGCCTGGGAAACGGAGAAACAGGAAGTATTCAAGTTTTGTATCGACCATGCCCTGAAGCTTGGGACGAGAATGGCCTCATCGAAGACTTCGATTTCTCGAAATGCAATCGCAGAGAAGACGAGGGTCGAATCCGGATAGTGGATGCGAAGTATGGTTGGGCAGGGGAGGTTGCTTTGTTGGGTAAGCCTTCCGACCCTGGAGCACTTCAAGTAACATGTGAGATTGTTGACCAAAATTGTCTCGCAGCTCAGGTCGAGTCCTCGCCGAACTGCTCCGCTTTAGACTTTGGTTCGCTCAACATGGGCGAGTCTTGCGAAATCGATATTCGATTCGAAAATACAGCAGGCATAGATGCTGCCTCTGTCTCAATTCAATCGCTTCAGCTCTGGGTTGCGGGTGACGAAACCGGTGAAAGAATCGCAGGAGACGCTGTCGGTATTGAAGGGTTTCAAAATCAAAAATTTGAAATTGCTCCAGGCCAAGGACACTCAGTGACATTGACATTCACGCCCAATGCAACTGGCGCCTGGGAGACAACTGCTGACGAAAATCTAGGGCTTCACATTTTTACGGAAAGTAGCGCCACTAAACCTGCCTGGCGCATTGACGTCCACGCGGCTTCCGTCGCTCCGCAGGTGGAAATTTATCCTTCTTCATTGAAATGGCAAAAATCCACAGTCGGTTTGCGCTCAGCGGCCATGGTCACCGTGAGTAACTCAGGAAACGCAGAACTTGCGCTAAAGAGGCTTTATAGCGCGGACGCGAATGCTCATCTTGAGGTTCCGGAGCTCGGCAGTGTTACTGTCGCACCAGGCGAATCGCATACTTTTGAAGTCATTTATTTGGGCTCCGAAGACATTTTTACAACAGAGATCTTGATTGAAACGAGTGACCCGAATCAACCTATTTTTGCTATTCCCGTATCGATTGAGCCTACCCCTAAACTTTGCTTGGAACCTGGGCGTATGCTCGAAATTGATGGCGAGGTTGGCGATATACGACTTACGAATTGTGGAGACGGAGTTCTGACTATTTCAGACTTGAAGTTAGAGCACTCAGACGCATCTTCTGCTCACAACTCGATCGATGATTTTTTAATCGAGGGTTGCCCGCAGAACAATTGTCAACCGGATTTGCGTCTGTGCTCCAGTCATAATCCGGGATGTGCTGTGTCGTCCATAGTGTTTCATATCGTATACGAGAACTTAGATAATTCACCGTTCGATATTGTCGACTTTGTCGTCACGACAAATGACGAGAATGAGCCGGAGCAACGTGTGTCCGTCAAAGGTTTTGAACTTACTCCATAGTCGATAATTCTCCACGCTGTCACAGCGGCCCAACATTTTCGAAATTCATATGATACAGTGCGCGGCGTGGCGGGCCTAAGCGCTATATTTACCAATTCTCGTCATGTAAACGACGTAGACCGTTCGAGTCTAGATACGATGATGAAACTGATCTCTCATCGTGGCAGTCAGCATCAGTGTTGTTATCTATCAATCAGCGGTCATTCGCATCATGAAAACGGAGCATGGGAGGTCGGACTGGGATATAGTCAGCGGTCGACCTTATCTATTCAACAACCTCTGGCATATGATGGGTACTATTGGGTGATTTTCGATGGTCATGTCTCTAATCGTCAGGAGCTTTATCAGGCTCTTAGTCACTCAGGTTATCGATTTCGAACTAACCAGGATTCTGAGATTATGTTGGTTTCCTATCTTCATTGGGGCCTAAATTGTTTCGCTAAAATTAAAGGCCAATGGGCGGTCGCACTGACTGATTTGGTGCAAAAACGAGTTGTGATAGCCAAAGACCGCGTCGGGGCTAAACCACTTTACTTTCAACAGAATAAACTGGGCTTAGTTGTTGGAAGCGAAGTGAAACAGTTCCGAGCATTGGGACCTTTTGCTCTGAATGAATCACATCTAATCGCATGGCTTAACCAAAGCATTACAAACACAGGACAGACAATGTTTTCTGGAGTTCGTGAGCTTCCGCCTGGTTGCGTCCTTACGTACTCACTTCTAAATTTTCAGATTGAATCAGAAACTCCATACCCTTCTGAAAGTGAACCTATGAGTGGCTTTGATGACACGTACGCAAGAGCTACGTTCTTTCGAGATCTGATTATGAAAGAAACAAGTTCACAATTGTTGAAAAAGGAATCTTGGGGTGTTGTTGACGATGGTTCCTTCGCAAGTTTTGTACTTCACGACTGTATCTCGGCAGGAAGTGTCGGGTCGTTCAGCAGCTATTGTCCGGTATTCGCCGGGCACAATACTGATATGAGTGAACCGTTACATCAATTTGTAGCCGAACGTGGTGGTCATATGAGTTTCTTTGCGCCTGACAGTCGGAGTTTTCAAGAGCTTTTTGACCCGTTCTTATTCGCGGCAGAGACACCCTGCGTGAATCTTCAAATGTTTGTAAATTTTTTAGCTGCTCGAGAAATGGCACGAGCCAATCTTGAAACTGTATTTTGTTCTCACGGAGTTGATGTGTTGCTGAATGGTCAATGGAAAGACTATTGCTCTGCTTTAGGAAAGCAGCTTTTCGCTAAAGACCCACTTCACGGATGTGCAGAACTCCTAGGAGCCTTGCTTGCAGGAGGTAACCGGGACCTATTTTGGCAATACAATTCTGAATTCTTGCGCCGGTTTCGTTCGCCTACTTCGGTATTAGAAAAAGCGTTCGCACAGCCTGAACCCGCAAGAAAAAGACATAGAAATCACGTACTGTCAGCAATTCGTGATGGGAACACTCGTCGTATATTTTCTCGAAGAGTGGTCACTTTGGAGAAATGTGTTCAAGCCTACGGCCTTGAGCTCGTGCATCCATTCACAATCGACGCTTTGGTTGAAGCAACCACCAAACTAGAGTTTAGAGACCTTTACCGAAATGGGTGGAATCAATATATTCTTCGATTAGGGTTTGGGGAACGTCTTCCATCGTCACTCGCCTGGAATCGTAGAGATTCGTTCAGAGATGAGATGCTTTTTGACTGGTTTGCGCACGGCATTATCACAGTTTCTGAACTCCTTCTCGCTAAGCGTAACTCGAGCATATGGTCATTGTTTTCCCGTGACCGGTGCCAGAAACTTCTCACGGAGGCTCGGGGAGTTCGAGTCAATCGTCGTAGCGCTCTAAAACAGCTTCTAAAGGTTTTTTCGGTTCATCGTTGGAAGAATGTTTTCGAGCTTACCTAGAAATCGCGATGAGATGGTTCTAACTATTGGACGCTTTATACTTTGCTCAGCTACACTTTATGTAGGTGGAGCAGTCTAGCCAATCTGAAGAAGGGCCGAATGAGAGTAGGGCGGTTCGGGACAGTTCGTTAAATTGGATCTTTGGAAAGGCGTCCGACTCGACACTGATTTTCGTTCTCCCGATTTGTCTCTTTGCGATGATCGCGCTCGGGTCGCAGAGTAATCGAGCAGGTCTTATGGCAGTAGCGACGGTGCTGATGTTTGGGCATCAACTGCCGAGTATTTTAGTCGGAGGCTACGTTCTTGCAAAAAGAAAAATGAATAGTGAGTTTGTGCTCGCTTGTTGGATTTTTGTCGCCTTCTTCCTTTGGATTCAGGCATCTGTTTTAGTTACTGGTTTTGCCTCGCTTTTGTGGATATGGGCAATTTTTCATTGTGCTTCGCAGGTGCTACGCGTCGCAGATTTGTTTGGCTCAGGCCGACTTCAAAATAACACTTCTCGAAACTATTTTTTAGACCTTCTTTTCGTAGCGTCTTTATTTCTTGCCAGTGCGCTTTTTTCTCCTGACCAATGGTTCCAAATCCTAAAACCGTTATATCTTGGAGACTTTTTATCTCTAACGTCTGAGCAAATCATTTTTACTCGACGTTGTCTCCTGGTCAGCGCAACTCTGCTTACTTCGCTATTTTTGATTCGCTTGTTTAGAAAGAGCGAAACTGAAAAGCGTGCTCGATTTCGTAAAGTCCTCGTGATTGTCACAAGTGTAACGACTTGGTGGTTGAGTGTGTCGACCTCTCTGCCTCTAGAGACAGGAGCGGCCAGCTGGATTGTATTTCATTCGGTACAATCTTTGGTTTTGGTGAGGCACTATACTGCAAGTCAGCGCAGCACTGATTCTAATACGAGTCGTAATTATTTTTTACCTCTCGTTGCTTTGAGTTTTGTAGGAGGCGCACTGTATCTGTTTGGGCAAGAACATGCCTCTACGGCTGCTCTGTCCGTGATATCGCATATAGCGATTGGAACGACTGTTTTACATTATTTATTAGAGCCGGTTGTTTTTGGTCAAAGCGATCCAAGAGAAATAATACTTGCACCAGCAAATCGATCTGAACCAGCGAAACTTAATTTTGCACAATGTTCTAATATAATTGTGTTGGCTATTTTGGCGGGATTTATCTGGGCAGCATCTCCTCAAATAGACCCAGAAACGCAAAATAGAGCAGGACGTAAAAAGTTAGAGGCTTATCAGAATCTTGTCACGACTTTGCCCGAATCTGGTCTTGCTCATTTTGAATTAGGTAAATTTGCTCTTGGGACACGACGATATGAACAGGCGGCGGTCAACTTACGAAAGTCAGTACAGCTAAACGAGCAAAATGCTCAAGCATGGATTGATTTAGCTACAGCGATTCAATTGTCCGCTTCTTCTGATTCTGATTATGAAAAAGCGATAGAAGCTTTTGAAAAAGGCCTCGCACTGATGCCGTCATCGGCTGTTGCGAATGCGAATCTAGGTTTGATCTACCTGAGAAAGAACGAATTCAGTAAGGCTGTCCTATTACTTGAGGAAGCAGCTCGGGTTAGTTCGGCTAACTCTTCTATTCTTGGTAACCTTGCAGACGCTTATTTTTCTTTAGGTCGATACGAACAAGCGGCGTCTGTGTATGAGCGAGCGATCAAGTTCGAGAAAAATCCTGAATACAATAACTTTTATCGTTCTCAGGCGAAGCAGTCCCGCGAGGCTTTGAGAAGAGATGCTGGACCTCCTCCCGTGAAAGCTTCGAAGAGCTTATCAAAAGAGCTGCCGAAAGCTTACGAAGGCTACAGTAACATAAACAAAGAGGACTACGTAGGGCCTGAGGCCTGCGGTGAATGCCATACGGAACAATATGAGCAATGGCAAAAGCATCCGCATCGAACAATGAATGCAGTAGTGACTGAATCAGGTGTAGTTGGTGATTTTAGCGACGCCGAAATTCGGTATGGGGATGGTAAAGCTCGTTTTCATAAAAAAAATCAAAAATATTTAATGTCTCTTTATCAGGACGAAGTTCTCGTTCGGCAGTACGAAATCACCCATACTGTCGGCTCAACCGAAATTCAAATGTATATCGGTCGCCTGGTTATGGGAAGTCGTTCGCCAGGGAATCGAAGAGCTGAAAAAGAAGGAAAGCTTCCGTTTAGTTATTCCATCAAGCGCAAGTCTTGGTACCCAGAAACGTACGACGACCCATGGCATCAACCTGAATTTGATGACGAAAACCGACTTACGAAAGCGTACCGTTTCTATGATGAACGAGCAGGGCACTGGGGAACTAACTGCGCTTGGTGCCACAATACCTACGCCTACGAAGAACGTTTAAAGCTTCCTGCGAAGGTCACGGGCCTTCAGGACTATTGGTATGGCTTTGACTCCAAGGATGTGACGTACTCTAAGACGAAAGCCCCCCAAGGTTTAACTGCAGATGAGGTCGCATTGGATGAGTCCAAGTTAGTTACAGTGGGAATAAGCTGTGAGAGTTGCCACTTTGGGGGACGACTTCATGCCAACGAGGGCTGGCCTATTCAGTTCGTTCCTTCTGGTTCTGGCCTTGAGTTTTCTGGTGGCAATTACAAGCGCGTGGCTGACGCCCGTAAGGACCCTTACGTTATTAATTCGATCTGCGGTCAGTGCCACGCCAGTCGAAATCCCGCTTATCCCAACGGCGCAGGGACTTGGAATTCACGCGCAGCTAGAGATCTCAACCTCGGCTCGTGCGCAGACCAAATCAAATGCACGGATTGCCACAATCCCCATGTCTCGGAGAGAGATTTACCCGATTCCGAAAAGGTGTCACGAGCTGAAACAGCCTGCCTTAAGTGTCACAGTGAGTTCTCAAGCCCGCAAGCACAGACGAAACATAGCGGACATGGTGAATCCGCTAGTTTGTCGTGTACAGATTGTCACATGCCTCGAATTGTTCATGGGTTATCCGATATGATCCGAAGTCACACGATCTCTTCACCGACTGATGAACGAATGTTTGCGAAAAATGCACCTAATGCGTGTAATATTTGTCATCTCGACAAATCAGTGAATTGGACCATAGATGCGCTCCAAAAAATTTGGGGTGTGGAAGTCGCTCTCGAAGACTCTTGGTTGCCCGCATACGCTGGTTCATTTGACCATCCGGTCGGTGCTTTATGGTTGAATCATTCCGCGCCGATGATGAGACAAGTAGCACTCGATGCCTACTCGCGAACGAGCTCAATTAGTGACGCGCTGCGAAAAGAGTTGATCAAAACCCTTGATGATTCGGTTCCTGCAAATCGCCTGATGGGAATGCCCGCGGTTGAGCGCATTTTGGGTCGTAAGATACCATTTAGTGAATTCTCACCCTACGAAAGACCGAAAGAGCGAGAGGGCAAGATTGAGAAGCTTGTTCAAGCGCCCTGATTTTTGAAGGCAGAGGTTGAACGTCGCTTGCCCTGAGTGATCTTTTTCGTCAGTGTTATCAAAGTGAAACTAGTAGAAGTTCTCAGCAACGTTGACGTTGACAATCAATCCACTTTTTCGCCGACTATTCAAAAAGCGTTGCATCTGGCTGCTTACATTCAGTCACGAGCGACAGAGCTTCAAACCTCTCAGGAAAGAAGGCAGCAAGCTGAATTAGAGAGAATGCTTCAAAATCCAGATGATAAAGCGACCCTGACTCAAATGACGGATCAAGCTTTTCGTTCTGAGGTTCCTCGTCGTGTTGCAGATCAACTAACGCACATTCTTGACGTTCAAGGAGTCCCCCGATTTTTTAGTACCTTTGACCGTCTGATGTTGAAAGGTTTTCAGTCCTTCGGTGGATACCTTCCCGGTGTTTCTGTACCTCTCGTCAAAGATAAAATGCGCGAAGAAACCGCGAACGTTATTCTTCCTGCAGAACCTGAACACCTTTCGAGTCATCTCGAGGAGCGTCGACAAAGCGGCGTTCGCATGAATCTGAATTATCTGGGTGAAGCTCTCTTGGGAGAGAAGCAGGCTGAAAAAAGACTCCAAACATATCTTGAGGCACTCAGGCAGCCGTGGCTCGAAGTATTATCGGTCAAAGTTTCAACCATCTATTCTCAGATTAGTTCTATCGGCCGTGAGCATTCTATCAATATACTTTGCGATCGCATGGAAATGCTTTATCGGGCTGCCGCGGAATCGTCTTATGAGCGAGCGGATGGAACGACTGCCGAGAAATTCGTCTATTTAGATATGGAGGAATATCGAGACCTCGATATTACGGTCGAAGTTTTCATGCGGACTCTGGACCGCCCCGGACTTGAAAATATCAGCGCTGGAATTGCCTTGCAGGCGTACGTTCCCGATTCATTTGATGCTCAAATTCGCATAACAGAGTGGGCGAAAAAGCGAGTCGCTTCAGGGGGGAGTCCTGTTTGTTTTCGGCTTGTGAAGGGCGCAAATATGGAGATGGAGAGAGTCGAAGCGTCCATTGCGGGTTGGCCTCAAGCTCCATACAAGGTCAAACAGGACACCGACGCAAATTATAAAAGGATGCTGCACTACGCATACGAAAAAGAAAACATCTGTGTAATGCGGATAGGAGTCGCGTCTCATAATTTATTCGATTTGGCATATGCTCTAACCTTGGCAAATGAGAATAATATCTTGGAATTGGTTCAGTTTGAAATGCTAGAGGGCATGGCGAATGCGCAACGTCGAGCTCTATGCGAGCTTGTTGATAATGTACTGCTTTACGCACCCGCCACCTATAAAGAAGACTTCATCAACGCGATTGGTTATTTGGTGCGTCGTCTCGATGAAAATACGGGCCCTGAGAATTACCTTCGCCATGCTTTTCGATTGGAAGTAGACAGCCCAAAGTGGAAAGAACTAGAAGAAAATTTTATCTCAAGCTTCGACGCGATAAAAACAGCTTCTAAGGGACCTCGTCGCACACAAGATCGTTCAAAAGAGTCTGCAGCGTCGGAGAACCCGAAACTTCTCGAGCTCAGCGACTTTCGTAATGAACCGGATACTGATTTTTCACTCCGACAAAATGTGGCTTGGGCTGAAGAGATTATTAGCCGTTGGAAAAAGCGACACTCAGGCTCTCGAATTCAAATACCTCTCGTTGTAGCGGGTAAGGACGTTTACGAAGATCGAAATACTTGTGATTGTGAAGACCCTTCCCGTCCTAATACGATCGTAGCTACTTATCGACAGGCTTCGGAAATCGATCTTGCATCGACGGTTGCGACCGCGAAACAGGACCCTTCTGGCTGGAGATCGATGGATGACGAACAAAGAGGTCGTATTTTGAGTAAAGTGGCCGAAAAATTACGCGAGCGACGTGCAGATTTGATGGGCGCTGCCCTTGCAGATGGAGGAAAGATTCTGACGGAATCTGATCCTGAAGTTTCAGAAGCGATCGATTTTGTTGAGTACTATGCTGCTTCTACGCGAGAATTTGGGAAGTTGACGAGTGTAGATGCGGAAGGAAAAGGAGTTGTTGCGGTTGTCTCTCCTTGGAACTTTCCCATCGCAATTCCTTGTGGAGGCATTAGTGCGGCGCTGGCTGCTGGAAACACTGTTATCCTAAAACCGGCATCCACGACTGTTCTTGTTGCATATGAGTTATGCAAATGTTTTTGGGATGCAGGAGTCTCTAAGAGTGCACTACAATTTCTTCCTTGTTCGGGGAGATCTGTAGGAAGCCAGCTTGTTTCGCATCCTGACGTAGATATCGTTATCCTGACCGGAGGTACGGATACGGCACTCCGAATGCTCGCCGCAAAACCGAGCATGAATTTGTTAGCCGAAACTGGTGGTAAGAATGCAACAATCGTAACGGGGCTGTCCGATCGTGAGCAGGCGATTAAGCACATTCTGCATTCTGCATTCAATCACTCTGGTCAAAAGTGCTCAGCGACCTCTTTGTTGATTTTAGAAGAGGAAGTATACAAAGATACAGAATTTCAAGCCATGCTTTGTGACGCCGCGGCGAGTTTACAAGTAGGTTCGGCCTGGGAATTAAATACAAAGATTGGTCCATTGAATAGTCCACCTTCCGGTGATTTAGAGCGGGCACTAAACAGATTAGATGACTCGGAAAGTTGGGCACTCGAGCCCCATATGATCGATGAAAATCCAGCGCTCTTTAGTCCAGGCATAAAATGGGGCGTTAAACCTGGTTCGTATACGCATATGACCGAATTTTTTGGACCGGTTCTTGGAGTCATGCAAGCCAAAGATCTTCATGAAGCCATCGAGTTCGTAAACCAGACCGGATTCGGCCTTACTTCTGGTTTGGAGAGCCTTGATCGCAGAGAGCAAGAAATTTGGTTGGAGTCTATTCGCGCCGGAAACCTTTATCTTAATCGTGTAACGACGGGTGCGATTGTCCAACGTCAGCCTTTTGGCGGAATGGGTAAATCAGCGTTTGGTCCAGGAATAAAGGCGGGTGGACCAAATTATGTCGCTCAACTCATGAATTTCTCGGAAAAATCGGTGAACGGGTCAAGAGAGTCACTCCAGGACGAAGAACTAGAATTCTTTTTGTCACAAATCGAAGAAAGCGAAATTGTCGCTCAGGAAGAATCCTCGCGTTTGCGCGCTTCTGCGGTGAGTTACGTTGAAGGTTTTGCGAAAGAGTTTTCAGCTATTCACGATCACGTAATGTTGATTGGGCAAGACAATATTCGCCGGTATAAACCGATTGCAATGCTTCGACTCAGGATTCACCATGATGATACTCCCTTCGATATTCTTTCACGGATTATTGCTGCTCGGATCATTGGCTGTAGAACTACAGTGAGTTATCCGGAGCGATGTCAGTCAGATTTACTGACTCAAATTGACGCCTGGACTCAGGATTGGGGCGGAATCATTGAATTTCTGCAAGAAGAAGATGCTGAACTGGAAGAAGCGATCCTAACTGGTCAAACAGAACGTTTGCGTTATGCACATCCGAGCAGAGTTCCCTTGCGTATTCATCAAGCTGCTGGACCGAAGAATATATTTATCGCAGATGAGCCTCCGCTCGTAGAAGGAAGAATTGAACTCCTTTGGTACGTTTGCGAACAAAGTGTAAGCTCTGATTACCACCGATACGGCAATTTAGGGGACCGTACAGCTGAGCCACGAGATATTCCACGATAATATCAGAGCGTTAAAGCTATGCAAACGTCGTTGTTTTGTTTGTAAAAATGGCTCTAGGGCCAAAGCAATAGGTAGTCAAAGATCATGGTTCAATGATAAACCTTGAAACGGTTTCATGTTCACATTCGATTCTAAGATTGCCGCTGAGGTGTGTTTCCGTCTTTCCAAATGGCGAGTTCAGAATAGGGACCAGTCGGGAGCTGGGGCTCGAGCCTCGACTTTCGATGAAGAGCAATATCAAGAATGGCGCTCAGAAGAACTGAGTGAACAATTTACCCAGTTTTTTTCTCCAAATGACATAGTAGGTAAAGACGTACTCGATTTCGGTTGCGGAGCAGGAGATTTAAGCTTTTGCGTCTCTGAATATAAACCGAAAAGCATCATCGGCTTAGAGTTAGTCGAAGAGGGAATACGGTTAGCGAATGAACGTCTCAATAAGCTCCAAACGGACGTCAATATCTCATTTCGTGTGAGTTCGTCACCTGACAATGTTGAGCTAGAAGATAACAGTGTTGACGTCATCCTGTGTTTCGATGTGCTGGAGCATGTCATGAATATCAATGGAATTTTGTCAGAATGGAAACGCATTCTTCGGCCTGGTGGGAAGATTCTCATATGGTGGGTCCCCTGGTTTCATCCCTGGGGTCCGCACATTGAAAGCTTGGTGCCGCTTCCGTGGGCTCATGTCTTCTTTTCCGAGCGTGTACTTATCGACACCTGCGCGAAAATTCGCGATATGCCCGAATATTCCCCCAGAATTTGGGATTATGATGACGATGGAAATTTCTTACCGAACAAATGGTACAACATGAGAGAACTTCCGGAAGTCAATCGATTAACCATTCGTGGGTTTGAACAGAGGCTTCCAGACTTTGGCCTATCTATCCTACGCCGAAAAATTCAAGGTTTTGGTGGAAGCAAGTTCAGCAGATTGAGTCGCCCACTGGCTCAAATGCCGTTTCTAAACGAATATCTTTCTTCCTGCGTCGCTTACACGATTACCTGTTAGATTTTTTATTCCACCTTTTTATCTTTGAGACCAAAACATCTTGAAAAGACGTAGAAAAATCAGGCGTGGAATCCTTCTTCAAGCCGAAATATCGACCTAGACCTTCGGCGACCAATTGCTCGGGGTGTTTTCTCGCTGTCTTGAGTTCATTTTGTTTTTTTTCGAAACTTAGTCTCGCATTTTTGGCCATTCGCCGTACATCGTCAGTATGAAATATTGCCGTTCTTGACTGACAGGATGATGAAAACCGAAGCTGAGAATCATTTGCGTGCATGACCTGCAGAGGAAAAGCGCGACAAACAACAGGGCGTGCTTTATAAATAGAGCAACGATTCTTTGGTGTTAGAAATACACATCGTCCTTCATTTTGCTTGAGGCTAGGAGATAAACCTTCCTTGAGCGATCCTGGGGCAATTGCCCAATCCAATCCCGCGGCCTCTAGCCTTGAAATGTCTTCGCTACATAGCTCGGTGACATGGGGCGCTACACAGCAACTGTCTTGGCAATTGGTACAGTCTGGCTGCTCCTCAAAGTGTAAATTGATGGGCTCACCGGCGGAATGGCTTTCGGTATATGGGTACTCTGAGGCGGCCTTCGAGCATTCGTTAAAATCAATGACGCCCGCAGAAGAGAAACCGCGAGTCCCAACTTCTTTAGTCATCCAATTCACTCCAAAGTTTCACCTGATTTCGGCCATTTTTCTTTGCTGCATACATAGCCTCGTCGGCTTTTTCTAAAATGACTTTCCCATCACCACCGTCAGTTGGGCAGGTTGAAATACCTATACTTACGGTGACAGGCTGTCTAATTTGAACCGCCTCTGTGTCAAAATTGGTTTCGGCGATGAGCGCTCTGAGCCCTTCTGAGACCGCGAATGCTGATGACTTGGAGGTGTCGAAAAAGATGACAACAAATTCTTCTCCTCCGTATCTGGCTACAACATCAGTCGATCGAAGCTTTTCTTTGAGAAGTCCGGCGACCGTAGCTAGAACGTGATCGCCGATTGCGTGCCCATATTCGTCATTTAGCATTTTGAAATGGTCTACGTCCATCATCGCTACGCTGAACGGGCGTCCTGTTCTTGCACTCTTTCGAATTTCAATTTTGAGAGCCTCAGTCAAGTAGCGCCGGTTGTAAACGCCAGTCAGTTCGTCCGTACGTACCAAGGTTTCAAGTTTATTTACGGCATAATGCAGCTGGAGATTAAGCCGTTCGAGCTCGCGGGTCTTCTTGCGTACTTCACGTGAACGCTCTTCAACGTTTCGCTCCAAGGTACGAGTGTAGTCTTCAAGCTCTTCAGCCATATTATTGAAGCCTCGGGCTAGCTCTCCCATTTCACCACTCATAATTGTTGGAATTCTCGTATCCAAACTGCCTGCGTGAAGCTCTTGCATGGACGAAGTTAATGTTCGTATGGGACGGAGAACTACGGTCGACATTGCGGCGTAGAGTGCAAGGACAAGCAAAATCACATAAGTAATATTTGTATAAAGGTTGTATTTAAGAAGCTCAGAGACGCGGCGTTCATAGATGCTCAGATCAAAACTCGCAACAAGCGTTCCCCATCTAAGACCTGATACAGCGGGCATCGACATCAGTAATGTCGGTTTCCCACTGGTTGTTTCTGTTTTTTCCCAGGTTGGATCCGTTGATTCGTGTGCACGTTTAATAAATTCTTCCAAAACGTTGCGTTTGAGTTCTGAGCTTATTGTTTTCGTGGGATTATTCGATTTTCGCGTTGAATTAATTACCGTGAATCCTTGGTGATTAACCATCGATAATGACAGTAGCCGCGTGTTGGTACTCGTGCTTCGAACCGCTTCTGACATATAGTTATCGAGGTTTTCAATTGCGTTGGTCGCCAGTGAGATGGCACAAGGTAAGGCCAAGCTTTCTAAGAATGCTCCGGCTCGCTCTTTTTCCGCGTCGAACAGAGATTTGCCATGTTGGTAGGTGCCGTAAGTGCCTGAAATACTCGTGACCAAAATGGTAGCGGCTCCAATAATAAGAACGAGTCGAGTGCTAATCCCTAGACCGAAATTATTTTTCTTGGATTTGGTCACAAGATTTCTCGCTATTAATGGGGTGATCTTTAAGATGATTACTCACTATTTGGCTCACCTGTCGAACCGGGTCATATGTTTCATCCGAAGTCGGTATCCATCCCGTGATTTGTGCCGTTTTTCGAAGAGCTTGTCTTCCGCGTTCGGTTCTCGTGTTGAGGTGAGCGAAAGCAGCTTTTAGTTTTTGTAGTCCTGATTCGGCAAACTCCCCTCTCGCAACGAGCGCATCATAGGGGATTCGGCCGGTTTTATGCAGGATACGAATTTTAGATGATAACGGTTTGGTGTTTTCTGATTCGACGGAGGTTAGAAAGCGTACCACATTGCTGCTTACGGTTGCTGCGTCGACCTTTCCGGCCACTAAATCATAGACTGCTTGTGCATGGCTTTTCGAAAAGCAAAACCTAAATTTTGTACCCGGCTGGATGCCGGCTCCAATAAATGCTGCCATTGGGAATAAGAATCCAGATGTAGAATGCTGGTCGACGAAGGCCAGTCGTTTCCCAATAAGGTCCTTGAGTGATTGCGCCCGACTCTCTTCGCGAACAACGACGTAAGATGAATAAGAGCCCATACCGCTAGCACTTTCTTGGGCGAGCAACTTTAAATTAGGCGTTTTTTCTTTGGCCGTTATGTAGGAAAGAGGCGAAATGAGAAAAATGTCTAGGGTGCCTGCATGAACTTTTTCGATGAGGTCGCTGTACGATTTAGCAAGGATCAATTCGACTCGGAAACCTAGTGCGTCTGAGAGATATTCCGTGATCGGGTCATAAGATCTTTTCATTAAGTCAGGGCTTAGAAATGGTGTAGCCCCGAACCTAATGTGGTTTGTGTCATGGGGAAGCTCTCGCCGCAGGAGGAGTTCGATTGGCCTGTTGAAATCCACGGGCGCTGGGCGACCGGTCGCGAGCGTTCCTGAGTTAGGAAGCTCAATGCAGCCTGAAGTCATGATGGCGAAAAAGCCAATCGATATGGCACTTAGTGTGCGCATTTGTTGAGCCTAAATAAAAATTTTCGGTAGGTCTAGTTTGGTTTAGGCCTGGATTTTACGATTTTGCTAACCATTTCAAGTAAATATGAATAATGCTCAAAAAAACCACATTGCGGGCCTATATCCCGAGCATCGTCAGCGCAGCATTGACGATACCCATGAGTCCTTCGCCCGCAACAAGGCCTGATGCCATTGCAAAATTGAATTTCTCTACCGCACTTGGGTTCTTTTTATTCCAGATCCACCAAGCGACCATCCCGTAAAACATGACCAAGGAATAGAACGCAGGAATAATAAAGGCGATTCCCATGGCGAGTCCGCTTGGTATCCATTTTTTGATACTTTCGATTTTACGTAAAAGAGGGACGGACGCCCCAATGATTGACGCAATGATCACAGCTTCGGTGGCGTGAGGTGGCAAAGCATCAAAGCCCTTAGCCAAGAGTTCCGCCATGGCCTTCCAGGCCATCGCGGCGGGCGCTGGTATCTGGTCGCTCCCAATTTCATAGGCAGATGTGAATAAGTAATAGGCGGGAACAACGAATACAATACCTGCACATATCCCGATAAGCTGAGCGATAAATTGCTTCCTCGGGGACGCGCCGAGCATGTGTCCTGTTTTTAGATCTTGCATCATGTCACCAGCTTGGCTTGCTCCTGCTCCTGTGATTGCCGCCGCCATAAGATTTGTGCTCATTTGACCGGGTGCGAGTCCGCCGTACACTAACTGTGTGACCTTGCCCATGCCGCCAATCGGGTTGATATCGGTTTCTCCGACGCTTCTGACCGCGACGATTGATAAAATAGCGGAAAGTACAATAGCGACTATGGTCATCCAAACCGGAATATTGAACACGGTACTCGCAATGCCTGCCGTGAGCACGGAGCCAAGCGCGAGGCCGCCCATCCACCAACTATTCGGAATATGGTTTGCGTCATTTTTCTCGTTACTCCCAATCTGCGTGGGCATCTTGAGGGCGCGTGCAAAGGTTTTCCATGACATAGCAAGACTCGTTAGTGCTTCACTAACCATCAGCGCAACACCGGGCCAAAGCAACCAGCCGCGCGCACCATCACTGTAAGCCATGACTTTACCGGGAGCCCAGCCCGCGCTTTGAGCGTAAGGGCCAACGAGTGCCCATGCAACAATTGCCCCAAGAGCGAGTGAAATGCTGACGCGAGGTCCGATGAGAAATCCGGCCCCGAAAAGTGCGGGTCCAAAATAGAATTTGAAGCCCCAGGTTGCCGCAATGGTCAATGCTCCAATGTTTACCCATTTATGTACAGGTGGATTTTCTAGCTCAGGTACGAAGTGCGCTGTGAGCGTAAAAGCACCAGCGGCTACACCTGCCCAAACCAGAACCTTCGCCTTGACGAGTGCTTCGCCGGCCGCACTCGTCATGGCGAGAATTGTTTCTGCCGTCGCCGTGCCAGTGGGAAATCGAAGTTTGTCGATTTCCACGACTTGACGTCGAAGGGGGACCGCGAAAAATACGCCGAGAAAAGCGATCGACAAGGACCACAGCGTGAGCGATTGCCAGCTAATTTCAAATCCTAACATCTGCATGGCAGGTATCGCTGCAACGAGGCCAGCTGCTGAAGCCATTCCGCCTGCGGCAGAACCGGCTGTCTGTGTGATGTTCGTTTCAAGAACACTCAAATTACGTTTGAGCACTGAAAAAATTGCAAAACCTAGAACAGCCGAAACAATCGAGGCCCCGAAGGTCCAGCCAATCTTCAGACCAATATAGATATTTGTGCATGAAACAATGCTTCCAACCAAGCATCCAACAATGACAGAGCGAGCGCTCAGTTGTGCTTCGTTTTCTTGTGGAGTGTAGATCCGGTCTTGGTTCTCGGTTGCACCGGCAGAGGTATCAGACATAAGTGGCTAGCAACCACAGAATAAGGGTAAGGAGCAACCCTAAACCGATCAAGACGGTTTAAGATGTTTTCCTCGGACCTCGAATAAGTCGACCGGGCAAATTTCCGGTGAGTTCGTCAAATTCTGAAATAATCTGACCATTTACGATGGTCGCTCGATATCCATGAGATTTTTGAAGTAATCTTCTCCCACCCGCCGGAAGATCGTATGCGATGATCGGTTTATCGAGTCTTAAGTTTTCGTAATCAATGATGTTCAGGTCCGCTCGTAGGCCTGGCCGAATCGTACCGCGGTCGTGCAGACCGAATAAAGACGCCGTTTGTGACGTTTGGCGCCGTACGATATGTTCGATAGGTAACTTCGCTCCGCGACTTCGATCCCGAGTCCAGTGGGTCAGCATGAAAGTCGGCATACCTCCGTCGCAAATCGCACCGCAGTGTGCTCCGGCATCCGAAAGGCCAATCGCCGTTTGCGGATGCTGGTGCAGTTCATGAAGGACGTCCAGACAGCCATCGGAGTAATTGAAAAGCGGGAAATACAGCATTCCATTGTAGTCATCTTCGCACAAGCAATCGAAAGCGACTTCTTTTGGATCTCTGCCTTGCCGCGCAGCGATGCTCGCAATACTTCGCTCCTCCGAAGGCTCGTAATCAAGTGAATCACCAACCATGAACATTTTGTGGAAGCTTGTTGTTACAAAAGTTTCAAATTCGCCAAAAACCATCGCTGATTCTTTCATAAGTTTTGTCTTAAATTCCGGATTTCGCAGCGTTTGTTTTCGCGCCTCGACGCTCTCCGACATCAATTGCATGAAGCTTGGATGCAAAGCAAAAGGATGAGCTGTAAGGTGAAAATTCATGATGATACCAATGGCGCGTCCGGCCACTTGCGCAACAACTTGACCGCCACTCCCTCGGCAAGCCTCGAGACGCGCAAGTCCGCTTTTCCAAAGTGTCGTATCTTGATCGATCTGAGATAAATTAAAGCTTACAGGTCGCCCCGTTTCTTGCGCGAGGGCGTCAATCCATTCTAGTTCTTGGGGGACATCGACATGTTCAGCTGCGAGCTGAAAGACACCGTGTCCCGCTTCGCGTAGTGCCTTACCTATTCCAAAAAGCTCTTCCTTTGCGGCAAAAGTTCCCGGAACCGGTCTGCCATCACTGGCTTTGTGCAACATTGTTCGTGAGGTAGAAAAGCCCAATGCTCCGGCTGAGAGGGCATCTTTCACCAGAGCATACATTTGCTCAATATCTTCACTTGTTGCATCTTCATTGGCTGCTCCACGGTCCTTCATGACGTACGCGCGTAAAGCACCATGGGGAATTTGGGTCGCAAAATCAATGGCTCGCTTTTTTGTCTTGAGCGCTTCGATATATTCCGGGAATGATTCCCATTCCCATTGAATTCCTTCGTGCATAGCTGCCCCCGGAATATCCTCCACTCCTTCCATAAGCCCGATTAGCCAACTTCGTTTTACTGATTCACAAGGCGCAAAACCAACCCCACAGTTACCCATGACCACTGTGGTGACACCGTGATTGCTCGAAGGCGTGAGATATGGGTCCCACGTAACTTGGGCATCATAATGGGTATGAACGTCAACGAATCCAGGCGTAACCAGTTGTCCGTTTGCTTTAATTTCTCGCTGACCTGCGCTGACCTTACCGACAGCTGTGATACGTCCGCTATCGATGCCTATGTCTCCGGAAAAGGCTGGTCTGCCGGTTCCATCGATAATTTTTCCGTCTCGAATGACTAAGTCGTGCATACTTGCTCTCCTAATAGAGAAAGGCTTTCATTATTTGCATCGTTTCGTCAAGATTAATAGTGAAAGTATTTCACTATTAATGCTTTTTGTGGTTGCTTATGGGCATGGGTAAGCGAGGACCTAAGCCTAGAATTTCCGAAGAGGCGATTATGAAAGTCGCCGCAACAATCGTGGCTTCCGAAGGTCTTTCGTCTTTATCTATGTCTGCGATCGCACGAGCATTGGATAGTGCTGTGAGCGGGTTGTATCGTTATTTCGATGGTTTAGAGGCTGTTTACGTTCAGTTACAGGTCAAAGCCATTATGACTTACACCGAACAATTTGCGCTTGCTGAAAAGCGAATCAGTGCTCGACTCGAAGGTGCCGGCATTCCATCAAAGCGAGTTCAAGCACTTGTCCGAGTTATTGCCGTTTTTCAAATGTACTTAAAAATGGTTGATTCTCATCCGGTAGAGCAGGCTGTCATTGATGCTTTTATATCTGTACCAGCAGCGACTTTGACGGATGAGAACGCTACTCGCATGAATGAAGAATTGCAGAGTGTATTCGCTGTTTGTATCGATTCACTTGATAAAGCTGTTGTCGCCAAAGCGATTTCAGCGGGTGACAATCGTCAACGCACTCAAGTATTCTGGGCGGGGTTGCACGGACTGCAACAGTTTCGAAAGCGCGACCGTATTTTACCGAAAGCTTTACGAGTGGAATCAACGGAATCGATTTTGATTCGTTCTTTATTGGTCGGATTCGGAGCGAAACATGTCGATGTTGAATCTGCCTTCGAATATCTCACCAAAGAAAGAGATTAAGACAATTTGGCGGACTCTTGCGGTTAGAGTGCACAAGCCCATAGGGCGATAAATTTGGAAAAATTTAGACCCACTTTTTGTCAGTGACCTGTTGCCGTTCACTGACATTTCGTCGCTACCTTCCAGATTGGTATCTCGCAATACACTTTATCTGGTTTCGCTCTCATTCTTTCCCGGCGTTTGTTTTTGACCTGGAAAGTTTTCTTGCAAGACAGCGTGGCTAACAGACTTTCACTTGTCGTAGCTCGTCATCGGTAAATTAGTTCTAGCCCCAAGGGATGGTGACTCCAAATTCCGAGAGTCGCACGATGCCTGAAGAGACAATGTAACTGAGAGGTGAACTGAGCCAAGACATGACGTTTTCAAATGCAGACACCTGAATACTTTATGCGACATGTAGGTTTTCTGCCAGTTTTTTGGTAAGGGTTTAGAATTATTGATGTATTAAGTTGGCTTTTCTTTCTCTAGAATGAACTTTCGTACCCACCAAACGCCAAAATAGCACAATGGCGTATCGAGCGCTGCGATTAAGACTTTCGCAACATAAACACTCAAAACCAGTTGAAGTATGTCCGCGACACCCCCAGAGAATACTTCCGTATTTCGATACAAAAAAATGAAAAACACAGTGAAGGTGTCAACGAACTGAGAGAACATCGTTGAGATATTATTTCGTAACCAAAGTTTTCCATCTCCGGTTTTTTTCTTTATCCAGTGAAATATTGTGACGTCGATCGATTGGGCTAAAAGATATGCGGTCATCGACGCAAAAAATAAACGCCACGTAGGACCAAAGATTTTATCGTATTCTTCGCTCAGGACGTACGTAGGGGCGGGTGTTACTGCTAGTCCCAGCATTACAAAACCGACTAAGATAATGCTTGTGATAAAGCCCAGCGCGACAAAATAACGAGCTTGCTTCTTGCCAAATACGTCAGACACAATGTCTGTCACTAAAAACGTAAGTGGGAAACAGATAACGCTTACGGGGAAGGTTTGATTTCCCACCAATGGTAAATCGATATTGAACAATTTCGTTCCCACAGTATTCGTAAGCAAAATAAGGCAAACATATAGACCGATGAGCGTTGCGTACACTTGGCCTCGAATGTCGGTCGGGAGTTCTCCGTCGTTATCGAATTTCTCCGAACTTTGTTCATGAGTTGAATCACTTCGGGATCCGCCGTGACTGTTTTCCTCATCGACGTGTTCTTCTGTCTCTGACAACTTAGAGCTGAGGCCTGTGATCGAGGGGGCTTTTGTCATCGCTGCAGCATGGTCCGCAATTCTGGCGCCTTTGTCGAGAAAGCGTGAAATCTTGCTCACTCTGAACGGGAAAGCCAACTCTTTCAGTGTAAAGTCGTATAATGCTAACCCTGTTTACTTTGGGCTGGGTGGGCCGAGAAGCGCCCTCGCGTGCCCGGCAGAGTCATTCAGGGGCAGACAGACCTATTTGTTTCGGAGTTTGTCGACTGTTGGTCGATAAACTTGACGGATATCGGTCACATGACCGCGCACATGTAGGCACAGGTCTGGTAGGGTCCGACACGGTGGAACGGAAAAGCCTTGGGCTCATTGCCTCATGCCTCACTACGATTTCTTGCGCAGCTCTATTTCCTGCACAGGATCAGCCAAAGACAATTGCTGAAGCTGAAGCTGAAGCAAGAGCAAAGCGGCAAGCCAAAAAACAAGAACAACTGCAGCAAGACTTTAGAAAATCGCTTCAAAGTCTTTCGTCTGACGTGACGCTCGCTAAAACTTCGACGCCAACGCGTGAGCTTGTCAAGGTCACAAGAAACAAGATTGCCGCTGCTCAAACGATGATGTCTTCCGCTTTTTCTGCTGATACCTCTTTGGCTTCGAAAGCATACACATCGAGTGTCACGAAAACCTTGGCTTCTTATTCTGTGGCGGTTGATGCCATCGAATTTGAGGTGAGGATATACGAGGCGAAGAACGACATTGCAGATGTCTTCTCCCAGATAAAAATGAACGTGCCTAATGTCGCAACCTCGACCTACGCATTACGTATTGTCCGCGAGTTGGAGAAGAACTTTGGTGAGCTGGAAAAACTAACTACCGAGACAGCCACCCTTGCATCTCGCGATGACTCTTTTGCAGCATTTTCTAAGGATATTTCTAGTAAAATTATTGCGCTGAGACCCGATTTTGAGACCTCTCGAAATAAAGTTTATATAACCGTTTACAGTGATGAACTATCTGTGAGCACGAAATCGCTCCGAACTCTGGTCGCCAAGCTTTCAAAAGGAAAAAAGGACTCGGACACTTTCGAAGCTGTTAACGGCCAACTCGAAAATCACACCGAAAAGCTTAGCGAGGTCAACAATTTGAATTTGTCTGACCCTGCGCTCGCCAAGATTATCGCTTCGGCCGAGACTCAAAAATCAGCGGCAGAAAAGAAACTCGAAGCTTTAAAGCTTGTGTACGAAGTCGCTCTCCACAAGAAAAAGGTGAAGGCTGGTATCGAAACCTTGAAGTCGTTCACCATGCAATTCGAAACCACGACAGATGAAAGTGTTTTCGAAAAAGCACTAGAAGCGCTGAATGCTTTAGAAAAATCACTGGTAGAGGGACAAAAATACGAAACGAAAGATGCAGCCTATGCAGGCTTTGTGAACGGCGTTCGTCTTGGAATTAAGCGGGGACGAATAGGAATCAAAAAAGCGAAAGCGAAGTGGCCGGTCAAGAAACAGGGCAATTTACTGACTCAGGCTGCGGACAAAGCTGAAAAAATTGCTTCTGAACTCGAAAAGAAACCTTCGGCGGATTTGATGACTGAATTGCGTACTGCGAAGACTACGATTTCAGAAGTTCTCAAGTCAGGTAAGGCTCTCGAATCTAAAGACCTCGCGTATTTGCGAAAAGCCATCGCTCAACGGAAGGCCCTCGCAAAATACGATCGATTGATCAAGAAAATGACTTCGCGCATGGTCATTATCTCGCAACGTGAAAAAGTCGAATCCGCCGTCGCAAAGGTATTGAAGCTTCTCAAGGAATCCAAAGATGATACGGGCCTCAAAAACACCACGGCAGCAATAAAAGAGATATCCGTTGCACTGGCTGATGGAAAGAGCCTTGAATCGAAAGACCTCGAATATCTCCGTTACGCCATCAAGCAAAAAAAGAAAATTAAGGAACTTGAGAAGAAAGTCGCCAGCAAGGCGATTGCTCTTCGAAGTGAGGCTAAGCAATCAGAAATAGATGCAGCAATAAAGGCGGTAAAAAGTCAGTTTGAAGCCTCAGCATCCCCCGAAGAATTAGATAGTGTGCTCCAAGAGTTGGTGAAACTCGAAAACGTTATCAACCGTGTCGATAATGAACTCAAGAAAGGTGAAGAATTCAAGACTTACCTGGCAAAACAAAGCAAGTTCGTTGCGTCATCAAAACAAAAAATCGCCAAAAAAACTCAGGCAAAAAACATCAAAGCGAGCAAACTCGCTCTAGAAACGGCAATTGCAGCTGTTCAGTCGAGTGTTTCAGACGCGCAAGAGCCTGAACAGTTTCAGGCGGCCCAAAAGGCGATTGTTGAAGCGCAAAAAATATTTTCCGCACAAAAAAAATTATCGAAAAAGTCGTCAAAATTCAAAAGCTACGTTGAAGAACAAAGAAAGCTGCTCAAGAAAGCATCTAAAGCTCTTCAGTCCAAACAAAACGCCGTACAACGAAAAGAGGCAGTCATTGCTATTGAAAAGGCTTTAGAAGGAACTGCTGTCGATGCGCAAAATGTATCAGCTACTCTGAATATCGCGAGTCTCGAGTCTGCAGTCAAAACGGCTGAAGGTGCGATGAAGAGTTACACCGAGCTTGAGAAAAGAGATTCCCAATTTAAGAAGATTATGCAATCTCGGCGCAAGCAGCTGGAAGCGACAAAGAAAGCAATCGCGACATCTAAAAAGCAAGCTGAAGTTAGAAAAGCGAAAGATGAAGTAACTATCATATTGACCGCATTTCAGGAGTCGCTCGAATCTGCGGAGGACAAAACTTCACTTGAGGCTGCCAAAGCCAGACTTGAGGAGATCGATAGCAAGTTGTCCTCTCTGCAAACGCTTGAGAAAAAGTCGAAGGTTTTCAAAAAGTTCGCGGATTCTACTCGGCGAACAATCACAAAAGCTAAAAATAAACTCTCTGCAAAGAGAAGAAAACTTCGCGTCTCAAAGGTCATGATTGCGTTGGAGACCGCCAAGGCGGACATCTCCGAAAAATTAGCGTCAGCAACTACGGAAGCGGGATTAGCAGCGCTCAACCAGTCGGTTGCTGCAGCCTCGAATACGCTAAAGTCGAATAAAAAACTCGAGAATAAATCCGCCGAATATAAGAAATTTGCAACGGCGCTAAGAGCGGAACTGAAATCCTTCAAGAGCTCAGCGAAGAAAAATCGTATGAAAGCGATAAAATCCCTATTGCAGGCTGAAATCGAAGAGTCAGCTGGCAAAGCTGAGGCAGCGCTCGCCAGCGCAACGGATGAAGATGGGCTAAATAACGCGGTCGAACTGCGAAAAGCTTTCGTTGATCTTCTGAAAGCTAAGAAAGTCCAGACGGCGAAATCGCCAGTTCTTTCCAAACTCGTTTCGAAGGAGTTGGCCCGTGCAAAATCCCTTAAGATAAAAGAGCAAGCTACACGGAAGAGCTTGAGGCAGAATGCGGCGAAGGTAGATGTTGAAGCAAGCCTCGCTGACATTGAGCAAAGGCTCGAAAGCGTCACAGACAAGGCTGGATTTGTTGAGGTTGAAAAAGCGCTTGTCAACCTCGCAGAGATAATTCGTAAGCATTCAGCGAAAGCGAAGGGAGATAAGGTTCTTACTAAATTCCTTGCTGAGACACAGAAAAATAAAGCGAAAGCTCAAAAAATCCTTGCGAGTCGGCGTGTGGCGGCAAAGGTGCAAGTCCATCAAATCGAATTAGAAACAGCTAAAGCAGAAGCTGAGACGAAAACTGAAGGTTTGTCTCAGGAATCGACTCAAAAAGCGTACCAGGATGCTGCAAACGCAGTGTCAAAACTGTCAAAGGTGATTGAAGCAGGTCAATCAATTGGGGATTCAAGTCCTAAATACCGTAAGGTTCTTGCGACAGCAGAAAAGCAGAAAAACCGCCTACGCTCTCTAATTCCGAAACGCAGAATTAGTGTAGCAGAAGCCGAAGCAGAGTCACAATTTGCCGCTTATAAATCATCGCTTGCGAAAGATGATTATGAAAACGCGATTTCTGCTGCCGAAAAATTTCAAAATATTGTTCGGGCAAACAACTCTTTTAGTGGTGCCACGAAGAAGTACGAGAAGTTTATTGCCGCGAAACTTATCCAAGCGAAAAAACTCAAGAAGAAAATTCTTAGCGAGCGTTTCGTATCAGCAGAAAAGAGAATGCAAGCGAACTTAGAAATTCTGCAAGGGCAACCGGAGTCCGAGGCCTTCGAGCCAGTCGAAGCTGCGATCAGAAGTTTTGAAGCCGTGGTGCGCGAATATCAAAACTTGAACTCAAACACGATTAAGAAGTTAGTCGCTAAAAGCCAAAAAACGATAGACTCGGCGAAACGAAAACTCATGAGTTTGAAGGTGAAAGCTGAGTTGGCAAGAGCTTCTGCATTAGTAAATGCCTTGGATGCATCGTCAGTGATGGCAGATTTCTCCGAAGCGAAAGACGGAATTTCCTCTCTTTCAGATACTCTCGACGAGGCCGAAGTGACACTTCGGGAAAGTAAAAAAACTAAGGCGTTGTTTGCGAAGGTAAAGAAAACTCTAAATAGCCTGAGAAATAAAGTTGAGAAGCAAAAGATTGTGGCATCGCTGGCGCCGGAGCGAAATAAAATGACACGAGCTCTTGTCGAGACAACCGCAACAGTTGAAGAGCTCCTCAGTGCGTTGACCCCTGAAAACGTCGCGAAAATAAACAAAGCCATTGAAAGCATGGAAACGGTTATCTTCGATGCGAGTAAGCACGATGGAAAGAGTAAGTCGTTCGCAAAATTTCGCGATAAAACGAATTCACAACTCGATAAATTAAAATCTCGTCTCGCGAAACAGCAGAAGCGTAATGCACGTAACGATTATAAACAGCGGCTCTTAGAGGAGGTCGCTAAAGCTGAAGAAAAGTGCGCCCTTGTTGAAGGCAGTCTCGATGCGGCTGTGCTTGAAAAAGCTTTGAGTGCATTATCTGAGGCACGCAGTCTTGCTAAAGAGGGCTCAGAATACGGGAGTGGAAAGAAGCACAAAGCCTTTTTGAAAAAACAGTCATCGATTATTTCTAAACTCAAAAAAGACGCCACTAAGTCGTTTATTTCCACGAATAAAAAGAAAATGGAAATAGATGTCGCAGGTCTTTCAGCCGCCAGTGAACTCGAAGAATTTCAACGAGCGCAATCGTCAATTGATGAGTACTCAAAGTCGCTAAAATCCTTGAAGAAGAAACTTGGTAGTAAATCAAAGTCTGCCAATAAAGCGATCAACGCGGCTCAAAAGGGTCTACCGAAGGCGAAGAGGCAACTTGCAGAAATGAGAGTCTTTGCCGCTGCGCGCGCGAATAAGAATCAAATGCAAATAATGCGTGAATCGGGTGATGATGATTCTGTCGATATGGCAAGGGCAACGAATGATGTCTTGGCCAAAACTATTCGTAGCGCCAGAGAATCATCAGCGAAGCTAAAGAAAAGCAAAAAGATTAAAAAACTAGCGGCGAGAGTGAAGTCGAATAGGCTTGAGATTGAAAAGTTTGAATACAAAGTGTTGACGCGGCCTCACCGGAGCAAGCTGAAGTCGTCCTCTGTTTCGGTAAAAGAAAAACTAACGGCGTTAAAGGGTGGTTCAATTGATAAAGCAGCATTTGCTAATGCGGAGAAAGCGATCGCGGCACATATTTCGATAGCTACAGATATTCCTGTGATGCTTCGAGATAACAAGAAGTACAAAAAGTTTCTGAAGGGAGAAAAGAAGCGGATTGCTGGATACCAGAAGAAGCTGTCGAAGTATCGAACGCAAGGTCAGATAGCCAAGCACAAGATTGAGGTTGAGTCTGCTCGTGGTGAAGCGCGAACTGCGGTTAAAGTTTTGTCAAATGGAGCTGGGACAGAGGCCTACCAAGCGGCTGAAGCAGCTGTAGGGGAGCTTATTCGAGTAGTTCGTTCTGGTGAAGAATTAGCATTTGCGGACAAGAAGTATCGGAAGTATCTCGCGAAGGTCCAAAAGTCGATCCCGGGGCTTTCGAAAAAAGTTTCCGCAAATAGAATTAAGAGCCTTTTTGTTCGTTCAAGTAGAGCGGTCAAAGCAGTTGCTAAGAACCCAGGTGAATCTGCGATAGAAGAAGCGACAGTGGCAATCGCGGAAGCGAAGAAGACCTTGGATATGATGAGTTCTTATGCGCAAGGTAATAAATCAGGCAAGAAACAGATCAAATCTGCCAAGCAAAAGTTGCGCCGATACGAATTTCGTCTGGCGGAAGCAAAGACGAAAGCGCGTTTGGCGCTATTGTCTTCGGACTCCGAACAAGAAGCTTTTCTTGCGGCAAACGAAGCGATTGATGCGTTGTCGCAAAAAATAAGGGCATCGAAGAAAGCGGCGAAGAAAGACAAGAAACTGAAAGCTCTCATTGGTAAGGCCAAGAAGCTCATACCTAAATATCGAGTTAAAGTCCGCAAACGTCAGGTTCAATTGGCTTTCGCTGAAGCGACAGAAAAGCTGAAAGAAGCGGCTCGAGACCCACAACCTTTGGTTCTCTATGAGGCAGATGAAGCGATCAGCGACCTTGAAGAGGTTGTGCGTCAGTCCAAAAAGGTGACAAAGAAAAACAAAAAGTTTAAAAGCTATCTAAAGACCATATCTAAGCGAACGAAAAAGCTTCGAAAGCAACTGACGAAAGCACGCCTGAAGAAAGCTCGGAGGGGCTAGTTAGCTTGTCTTGTTGATGGTCGGAAGGTTTAGTTTTTGAATCTCATCAAGTCCATAGTATCTCAATACAAGATAAAAAGGACCTTTTGGGGCAGGTAGCCAAATAGTTCCCTCGGCCTCATTTGGTGGCTCGTGACTAAGAATCACTTTGAAATCGGCGTTCTCAAGATTCGCAATCGCTGGTGTCCTGTCGCCGATGGAATATCTCTTGATTTCATTTTTATATAAGAAATAAGATTTGCCGTCATAAAGAGTCAGAGACCAGAAAAAAACGTTGCTGGGCGTATTATGGGCCTTAAATGAAATCTCGTAGGAATGTCCGTGGGCATTAAGAGATTTGCCCTCAGAATCGCAATAGGCCCTAATGTACGTCGCTTCGGCGTTGATGTTCGCATACAAGAAATTCCACGCGGTCGAAGCACGGAGTTCGTATTCTTGTCCGAAATTTCCAAGAGCTGTGTGAGGCATAATCCATTCGTTATTGCTTCGATTCTTTAGAGAAGATTCAATTTCTAACTGTTCTCTCGCCTTTCTAATACCGAGATTGATAGCTTCGAGCTGTTCTACAGAAAATTGTTCGGTTTCGAAACTCTTACCGGGTACAACGCCTACCTTTGAAAAGCTTGCGATGAGCTTTTTTTCATTCGTGTCGAAATGATGCCACTGCATCATAAAACTCATGATATTGAAGAACCCAAGGTCGCTTTGAAACTTTACATCGTAATAAGTCGGCCAGTTGATTTCGTGAGCAGATATGGGTGGCTTATGGTGTATTGTTGAGACGCGGATAGCATTTTGAAAAGCTCGTGCGGATTCGAGATCTGCTTTATCTTGAACGGCGGTGCGACAAATTCCAAGCACGAGCGATGACGGCGAACAGATTTTCGAGTCGACCTGCGTCTGACCATGACTTGTATCTCCTTCTAAATAAAGGAGGGTCTTCTGGGCGTCCTCTCCGGTTGTTCTCGTTCCTATATATCCAAAACTATTTGTGCAAATGTCGATCAATTGTAATGAGAAATAACGACTATCGAGCTTGGGCGTTTCAATAAGGGCAGGGCCGGACCGAAGGTCAAATAAAACAAGGCTCATCAGAGTATCTGTGTTTGGGCTTACCACAGATTGCATTTCGGGGGTCATCAGGTTGCGAACATGAAAAAATTCATTCCAATCACGATAAACGGGGCTGAATTTGGCCCTATATAATGAGAATAGCTTGAAATGTTCGACCATCGGTAGCCCGAAAATCCAGGCTTTTGATGCGATAGAACTCAGCTCACTGAGCGCTGAAGAAGGCTCTGATCTCGTCTGGTGATCCATTGAAGATCTGTTAGCACAGTCGTCAAAATCACACTACTGACATCAAAAGGCGTATGGGTGCAGGAGTGTACCGATGTACTGACAGTCAATTAGGCGTTTTAGATCGAAAGGAGTGCCGCGATGTTACGTCACGGGGATGAGAGATTAGCTAAGCAAGTCTTTTACAGTCTCGCGCTCTTCCTCAAGTTCTTTTGCGGTTGTAGCGAGTTTTTCTTTCGCGAAGTCAGAGTGTTCTAGGCCTTCTACGATGGACCATTTGCCGTCTGCGACAGTACAAGGGAAGCTGTAGATGAGGCCCTCTGGGGTCCCGTATTCTCCACGTGAAGGAACGGCCATACTTGCCCATTCACCTTCCTTCGTTCCGTGGTACCAAGTGGACATGTGATCAAGCGCTGCGCTCGCCGCACTCGCCGCACTGGATGCCCCTCGAGCTTCGATAATGGCCTTGCCGCGCGTAGAAACAGTTGTGAGGAAATCGTTTTGTAGCCATTCGCTGTCAACTAAATCCGTAACAGCTTTTCCGTCGCAGGTTGCATTAAAATAATCTGGGAACATGGTAGGAGAATGATTTCCCCATATATTAATGTGAGAGATTTTATCGTTCGACACCTCAAGCTTATGTGCCAATTGTGCAGTCGCTCGGTTTTGATCTAAGCGAGTCATCGCAGTAAATCTCTCATTAGGAATATCTGGCGCAGAGTGCATAGCAATCAAAGCGTTGGTGTTGCATGGATTGCCGACCACTACGACTCGAACATCGTCCGCGGCGGAGCTATTGAGTGCTTTACCTTGAGTTGTAAAGATCGGACCATTGACCGCAATTAAGTCAGAACGGAGCATCCCTTTTGAACGTGGACGACTTCCAACGAGGAACGCGTGGTTGACACCCGAAAATGCTTTTTCTGCATCGTCCGAAATTTCGATTCCGTGAACCAGGTCGAAAGCACCGTCATTGAGTTCCATAACGACACCCTCAAGCGCTTTCATAGCGGGTGGAATCTCAAGAAGTTGTAAAATGATGGGTTGATCGGTGCCGAAACATTCTCCAGAAGCGAGTCGAAATAGTAACGAGTAAGAAATGTTGCCTGCGGCTCCAGTCACCGCCACGCGTAATGGGTTCTTCACAAAGTTCTCCGTATGTAGTCGATTCGACGTTCGCGTTTGCGACAACGAATCCAAAAAAATTTAGTAGTTCTCACTGGCAAATAATTTAGCGTTTCACCGCCGCCAGCCTGCTCTTACTTGCGGCTCGATATGCATTGAAGACAAGGTCAACGTCAAGACGCCTCTTGGCTGAAACGAATCCGGAAATACCCCTCTAATCTTAGATGCTTTCGACTCGCGGCTTTCAGGTCTCGTGGAAACTCGTGTGATGAAAAGTGGGGAATAATCTGATTTATTTCGTTTTAATCGGAAGGGTTACCTCAAGACGAGCGAGATTATTGAGGTTTTATGGATCGATCCAAGCAAATGCAAGAACTTATGCAGAACATCAGATACGCTGTGGGCGTTCATGACTCTAGAGCTGGACATTGCCAGGACTGAAAATATTCCGCGTAGACCTAGCTTTGCAAAGCTCAAAAATCTTTTCCTTTTGTTTTACCTGTGAGTGCTCGCAGCTCTCGCTTGGCAAACAGATGAATGAGCAACCATTTTACTCGTAGCCGTCGTCAATATTGGAGCCCATCTGGCATCTCCATTCATCGAAGCTCAGAAGGCGGAACCTCGCAAGCGAGTCACCCCCTACCTGTCGTGTTTCTTCAAGGTGGAGACCGCGATACAAGTGGCTTCTAGCGAACTTTTGATCGCGTTTATCCCGGTTAATACTCTGACGTGGGTGGTTTCTCTGCTCTGTATTTAGCGTGCTCCTTTTTGATATGCGACTATCGAAGCATCTCTAAATCTCGCGCTTGAACTCTTAGTCTGCGTTGGGTTACTCCTCTGGTTTGACTATGAGCTTTCGATGATTTTTTCATATTTCCTATTGGCAGGGACTGCATTCGCATTGTCCTCCCGTATGGTCTCTCTTACTCGCGCCTTGTATAGCCGGAGCAATGACAAGACAAATAAGATTGAAAGAAGGATGAGGAAGAAGCGAAGCTTGTCATAGCAGCGCGCGAATTTCGTCGCTTGGCCTCTATGGGGCAGCTGGCGGCAGGTATCCCAGAACAGATGAACAAAATGCTCAATAAGAAGTAGACTTAAACGAGGTCGTTCTCGCCTCACTCTACACCATGAAAAGTCAGACTAGATAAAACGCGATCGTCGAAACGGAGTTCGGCAACGATCCGACAACAAGAGCGGATAAAGCTTCTCTTGGTCAGGTATTCGCGAACTTCCTTGCTAATGCTGCTCAAGCAATTGACCCGATGGGTGTTCATGAAAATAAAATCTCTATTGTGACGAAAATCTCCGAAGGTGTGGTCCATGCTGAGGTCACCGACACGGGATCTGGTATCGAAGCGCAAATTATGGATAAAATATATGAGCTGTTCTTCCCTTCGAAACCATTGGGAATGGGAGCTGGCCTTGGTTTATCAATTGTAAAACAAATTATTGAAGCGAACAGTGGCGCGATTTCAGTCACGAGCGAGCCAGGGCAAGGCACGACATGTCGAGTTAGATTTCCCGCCGTAAACCTATGCAAGACGGAGCCTGTGACGGGCAGCTACCCCGGAAGTCTCTGCAGTTTTCCGAGAATTGAACGAATATTGGTCGTTGATGATGATGCCAGTGTTCTCGCCGGCCTGAGACGCCAATTCCACAAGTGCAAAATCGTCACCGCCAGCTGTGGCCAGCAAGCGCTCGCAATACTACAAAGTGATGAGCAGTATGATGCGATTCTGTGTGACCTGACTTTGCCATTGGTGAGTGGTGTCGAATTCTATGAGAAGTTGATTCGACAGAGGCCAGTACTGCAGAACGGGATTATTCTGATGACGGGAGGTGCCTTTACGCCGCAAGTCCAAGCGTTTTTGACCAGGACTGGATACGAGGCTTAGGAAAGCCTTTTGCGTGGCCTGATGTACTTCGTGTTCTCATGTTGCTTGGTACACCCGACGAGCTGAGCTTTCGAGAAGAGTTATTAAGTCGAATGCCTCGTGTAAGCTCAGAGCCCTAACACGATTATTGGTATTCAAAGAATTTTGCTCGCTTTCTTTTGTCTTCCGGCGTCAGCCAGTCTTTGGCTGGAATAGCAAACTCGTTAGCGGGACCGGGAAAACAACCGGTTTGCCGATGCTCAATCATGAGTTTGTCTTTCTCTTCAAAGCGCGCAAGTACCCAAGCATGAAGTTTGTCTTCGTCTTTCGGGATTTTTGAAATGGAATACCGACGAACGTGAATGTTATATTGTGAAACGCGAGCAGAAAAGCACGTGAAGAGATTTGGTAATGGCGTCTGGGGATATCCAAGGGTGACATCGTAAACAGCATCGAGATGCTCTTGCAAAGCGGAAGTAGCTGCGATGAATCCTTTCGTTCTTGGGACAAGCGTTTCTTGCGGTATGTATAAGTTGTTTTTGCGTGCGTACTCCTGTGACTTTTCCATCTTGCTGGATGTAGCTCTCGTGCCTTCAAGGAAGTTCACCAAGAAAAGTGGGATATTGTTGTCGCGATACTTATTGAAAAGTTTTTTGATGAGTTTACTGTCCTTCGTCCAGTTTCTCTTTACGAACACACAGTCTAAAAATAGCATCCCCCATCCGATGCCAGGAATGTATTTGATGATGTCCTTGACGAACCATTTCATATCGCCAAGTCGACCACAGCGCCAAGCGAATGAAAGTAGCACCAAAATATCTAGGGAACTTTGATGATTGAGAATTACGAAACTGTTCTCTTTCCAAACAGGTGCATCGCCTGTGAAGCGAACTTTCACCTTATTTTGAGCTTCACTCAGGATGACCCAAATTCCCCAAATCGAGCGAGCGCACCAACGATTGATTTTCCGCACGGTGTTCGGTGAGAAAGGATATAAAAACGAGCTGATGACCTGAGTAGGGTTCAACACAAATATGAGGTATAGAAAACTAATCGAGACAGTGATGAGGCTCTGGGCCGATTTAAGAACGCTCATCCTAGAGACCGTCTAGCAGAATTCACCGGAGGGCACTAGATTCATTTTTCATTTATGGCGGCGGATGACCCTAGGATAGAAAAGCAATCGGTGTTTGTGCTAAGAACCTCATTTATGCGGCAATTATTCATTTTTTGTCTGCTTGCGGCCTTTTTGGGATGCGTCTCTGATTTACCATTTGAGCCATCCGGACCCAATGCTGCTCCAGACCCATCGAACTTCGGGCCATTCTCTGTAGGTGTGCAGACAAGGATTGAATACGATTATGCTCGAACTGCACCGGACGGAGTGAGCCCGAGAAAACTGGTGACTGAAATATGGTATCCTTCCTCGCCTGCTGGAGATTCGGACAAGTCAGAAAGCTACAATGTAAAAGACGTACTACCCGCAGAGTTATTGGAAAGATTAGACGGGGTGACAATTACTTCATTTCCTACTGATGCAATACGGGACGCGAAGCCAAATACCGACCATGGACCGTATCCAGTGGTTCTATTTAGTCACGGCAGTCTTAGTATTCGATTCCAATCAACCTTTTTGACGGTTTACTTAGCGAGCCACGGCTATGTTGTTATTTCGCCCGATCATCAAGGCAATACGTTCGCAGAATTGTCTGACGGCAATTCTGTGGAAATTGAAGATCAGGTTCAGAGTTTGGTCGATCGACCTGACGACTTGATTTATTACCTTGATCGCTATCCAAATCTATCAGAAAGCGACAGCCTCAGTGGTCTTATGGATTGGGAGCGTGTGGGAGTCTCTGGGCATTCATTCGGTGCGGTAACTACACTTCGTGCGGCCGGGCTAGATGATAGAATTGACGCAATCGTTCCTCAATGTCCGGCGGGCTATTCTCTGACGTGGCTTGATATTGAAAGACCCCTAACAAGCTTGGATATCCCCATCATGGTTCAAATGGCGCAAGGCGATATGACAACTCCACCTGAAATGGCCGAATCTATTTGGGAGAACGTGACAGCTCCAGGTTATTATTTACGTCTCGAGAAGGCAGGTCATTTTACGTACTCGGACCTTTGTACTTTAGGAACCGAAACCGTCCAGCAGGTAGAAGAAGCAGGGATTGGAGGGGGGCTTATCAGTGATGGATGTAACGCAACCAACCTTAGTCCAGAGGAAGGACTGCCACTTATACGTAATTATACCATCGGCTTTTTTAATCACTATTTGAGGAACTCACCAGAAAGCTTGGTCTTTCTCGATGAAGAGAAAGCGAAGAATTGGACGCAAAGTTCTGTTCAATTATTAAGAAAGTAACTGGTTATTATTTATCAATGGTTTAAATTTGTTTAAATAAGGAGACATTATGTTTGATTACCCAGATCTAACCGGCCGAGTAGCCATTGTAACCGGCGCGAGTCGCGGTGTCGGTAAAGTTGTTGCGACGTCACTTGCGAAAGCGGGATGCGACGTTTGTGTTGCGGCAAAGTCACTGGAATCAAAACCGGAGCTGCCGGGTTCGATTATTGAGACTCGAGACGAAGTGATTGGTTTAGGCCGTCGGAGCATCGCCGTTCAAACCGATGTACGGTTTGACGAGCAGATTGCGTCAATGGTCAACAAGACGGTGGAAGAGTTCGGTCGAGTAGATATTCTTGTAAATAATGCAGGCGCTTTGTGGTGGAAGAATTTAGAGGATACTCCGGCAAACCGTTTCGATCTGGTTATGAATGTAAACGCGCGAGCCTCCTTCCTAAGTGCTCAGTATTGCTTACCCCATATGCGTAAGAATTCTTGGGGACACATTATTAATATGTCCCCGCCAGTTGAGTTAGAGATGGTGCCGGGAAAAATTGCGTACTGCATTTCAAAATTTGGTATGACTTTGGTTGCGCACGGACTTGCTAGCGAGCTCAAAGGTCAGAACATTGCTGCGAACGCTTTATGGCCGGCTACAATCATTGAGTCTCAGGCTTCGATTAACTTTGGTTTAGGTGGCCCGAAATATTGGCGGAAACCAGAGATTTTGGCCGACGCCGTCATGGCCATTGTCTCTCATGAACCGGAAAACTTTACCGGGCAAGCCCTAATCGACGAGCAGGTCCTCGATTTGGTGGGTGTGAAGGATTTTTCTTCTTATCTTTGTGAGCCAGGTGGCGAGCCTATCCGAATCGTCGGCGATGCAGCCGTTTCCGCGGGATTTGGCACAGGTGCAGGCGGGAAAAGTAAAGCCGAGATGTAAGCTACTTAGAGGCTCACAAAACCAGAATCTCTTGATGTAACAAGCAGGGCATGGTCGACAAATCGTTCATGCCCTGTTTACAATCATGTTGCATGGAATCCGCCGGCACCCAGCGACCTTCAATGATACCGCCGAACTCAACCGAGTCTCATCGTTTCGGTGATTACGAACTCGTTACGTCTATTGGTCATGGTGGGATGGGCGAAGTTTTTCTGGCCCGAGATAAAACAGCCTCACCCGATGATCCACCTGTCGCAGTCAAAATTCTTCTAGAAAGCGTAAACAAGAATCAAGAAGCGGTCACAATGTTTATGGATGAAGCCGCGATCATGACTCAGATTCATCATCCTAACGTATTGGAGGTTTTTGCCTTTGGCAAAGAGCAAGGTCGATATTATTTGGCGATGGAATATCTTCAAGGTCAATCGCTTGCGAATTGCATTGAGGAATCCAAAACGCGCGGACAAAAACTCACCTACGCGCAAATTGCCGCCATAGGAATTGGCATGGCTCGTGGCCTCGGAAGTGCACACACTGCAGTTAGTCGAGATGGTAAGCCGCTCAATGTTGTGCACCGCGATGTCACTCCACAAAACATCTTTATTACGCATAAAGGCCGTGTGAAAGTTATCGATTTTGGTATTGCCAAAGCAAGTGAACGTCTCACGCAGACAATGGTCGGTATGTACAAAGGAAAAGCTGCGTACATGGCACCTGAGCAAATTGATATGGAGTCACCGGACGCTCGCGCCGATATTTTTGCTATGGGTGTTTGTCTTTGGGAGATGATTACCCAGCAGCGCCTTTTCCTCCGTAAGACTCCAGTCGAATGCCTACAGGCCATCTTGCTGGACGAAATTCCGTCGCCCACCGAACTTGCAGGAAAGAAAGATGCACTATTGGATGAGGTAGTATTTAATGCGCTAGAGCGACCTTTAGATATGAGGACTCAAACTGCTGCTGAAATTGAGTCATCCCTTTCGTCATACCTGCGTGTTCTGACAGAAGAATATGAAGAAATTATTATTCAGGAATTGATGAAGGGCTTGTACGAAGAAAAAGCGAACGAAGAGGCGTCAATTATAAGCTCGGCGATGCATCCTATTAATCCGCACGATCCAAAGTTACAAAAGCTTAAAGACATTTCAGGGATTGCTCCCTCTCTTGCGCCTAATTCGAAACAAATTATGACGATAGCGGGACAAGCCGATGGACGAGAGACTATGGTCTTAGAGTTGGCTGGAGTCCGTGACACCATGCCTTGTACACCAAGACAGTCAATTGTGGACCATCTTCGACGTGACCGCATAGAGTCCGTCCACAAGGCTGTACATGAGTTGAGCGTTCAGTTACCGACTAAGCAAGAGATTCCTGTTCAGGACGTTTCTAAGGAGGCAGCGCCGAAACAGCCTTCTCTTGAGGAGCAGTCCTCGATAGCGCCTATACCCTCCGAGTTTCCATCTGTAAGAGGCAACCGCTCTTTTATTGTTGCAGCGGTATTTGTTGTGATTATGCTGGCCGCTGCTTTGGGATGGTACTCCACGCAAGAAGCGCCTTCTTCAACTTCGCTCGAAGCGGTTCCCTTGGACTTATCTAATTCTCCTTCGAAATGAGTCCCGTCGTTTAGGGCGAACAATGAGAAAGCCGAAAACTAAGCCTAGGTACAACAGTGACGTCCGCTGGGGTTGGTGGTTCGTTTCGCATTTGCAGGAAAGAATTGATTCAGACTCCGATGCCGGCGGAAGCTCAGAGGAGGGAGCGGGAGTCGGCGTGTTTGAGCATAAATTTGTCTGACCCTTACATTCTCCTTGCATGCAGATATCGTCTCCGCTGCATCGATTATTATCATCGCACATACTTCCATCTGCTTTTGAGGAGTCATTCGGGCAATCAATTGATGCACCATCGCAGTACTCAATTGCGTCACAGGTATCAGTCGTGTCCCGGCAAATGACGTCGCTACTCGCAAGTTCATCAGCGGGACAGCTTACAGACGCACCGTCGCAATATTCCGGCTGATCACAATCGCCGGACGCAGGTCTGCAAAGCGAATTCTGGTCTAAAACGATATCGTCAGGGCATTGAAAAGAAAATCCGTCGCATACTTCTTCGTAATCACAATCGCCCTTTGCGGGGCGACAGCTTTCTCCTTGAACCTTCTTTAGATTAATTGGGCATCGCGCGTTTTCTCCATCGCAAACTTCTTCTTCATCGCAGTCGCCGCTAGCGGCTCGACAAATTGTCCCTTGAGGTGAAACTTCGTCCCCAGGGCAGCTGGGAGTAAGTCCGTCACAGACTTCTGTGGTGTCACAAGGCCCACTAGCGGCACGGCAAACAGTTCCTTGCATTACCTTTTGGTCATCGGGGCAAAACGCTGACACCCCGTCGCAGACTTCTGATTCATCGCATACACCCATTCGTCCTCGGCACGGTGTCCCATCGTCGAAAATCTGGTCGGCTGGACAAAAGGGCGAGACTCCATTGCATAATTCTTCAATGTCACAGTTGCCGACTGCGGAGCGACAGCTTGTTCCTGCCGCAAGCCTCGTATCGCTAGGACAGCTTGGACTTATTCCATCGCAAACTTCAGCTCGATCACAGAGTCCAGCTTCGACGCGGCATTGTGTTCCAGCGTTCGCAATTTCACAGCGCCCGTTCGCACTGCTTCCTGCTGCGACGCTGCAGGCTTGGCAGTCGCGAGCGCTATTGCCGCACTGGGTCTCACAGCAAACGTTATCAACGCAAAATCCTGTCAGACAATCGGAATTGGCTTGGCATGCAGACCCCTGTCCATTACCCGGTGCAGGACCAATGGTGACTGCATTACTCAGCCCGATACTGCCCGTGAGTTGTCCATCAGAAGGGCGAACAAGTGCTCGCCAAACCTGACTGGGGGCTGTGGCGCTTGCTGGAATTGTCCGAAGATTATCAAAACTCGATTGAGTAACACCATTGCTTGTCCAAGTAATTTGAGTTGCATCTTCGAGATCTTGGTTTGGATCTGTGTATACATAAGTCAGTACAAGGTCGTCATTGGCATTTGGCACTCCAGGAGAGATTTCAACATCAGTGACTGTAGGAGCAACATTCTCAAATTCCACCATTCCGGTACCGGTTGCATTACCCAGTACCGAACTGATTGAGACGGAGACAATTCCACGCTGCGTCGAGGAAATGCCAAATTGCACTCGACCATTCACGGAAGAAACCTGGATCCCCGCCCGATTCGGATCTTCGTCGCTCACATTCGGCGTGACTCCGTTTGGAAGATTCAAAGTAAATAGAGTGTTGTCTACAATGTTGTACCCCGGAGCGCTTGTGTACGGTCCAAAACTCAGAACAGCGGTGGTGATCCCGTCTGCAGGAGCGCGAACGATAGGCAGCGTAGATGCACCGCTTGGAACTTCGTTACGAATGATTCGATAATAAATTCTAGCTGGCGCTGGATTTGACTGAACCGCCAGCACTAAAAAGTCGTTGCCTGGACCAGGAATTACAATTTGTTCAATGGCGTTGCCTAAAAATGCCAGGATTGGAAAGGCTTTGGGAGTCTGCACTGCACCTTGGGAATCTAGAGTGCTTCCATAAATTGAGCCGTAGGCCGTCTTGAAATCTTCCCAAATGAGAATACTTCCATTGGATTTGTATCCGAGCGAGGGAAAGACTTCATTGTCGGGCCCAGCAGATATCGCTGATGGATTCAAATTTGACGAAAGGGGATTAAATCGAGCGAACCAAACATCGAGGTTGCCCTGTCGCTGATCTTGCCATGTCACCCACAATTCATTGCTGCTGCTTTCGTATGCGACCGATGGGGCTGTTTGTCGGAGATTGGCAGAGACCAAGGTTTGACCAGAGATAGGAGAGACATTTCCGCTCGCGGCGACCGAGCCCCAGAATAGGTCTGAACCGAGAATCCCATTTGAACCATTTCGGTCGTCTTCCCAGATTACCGCAAAATCAGATGACCTAGCTTGGATGACTGCTGATTGTTCAATTGTTTGTCCCAGTGAATCTTGAACCAGGTCTTGCGAGCTTGCGTCTAGAAAAGTGCCATCAGGGTTCATTCGGCGGAATTCTAGTTCTCCGCCTGCGTCTTTTCGGTAGAGAAACATACAGCGGCTGGAGATACAGTCTACAGATGGATATCCGTAAGATGCGCCATTAGTTACTGCGAAACCGGTTCCGTCCAAAGTTTGACCGTTTGTTCCAAGTGAAACTCGTGTTCCATACACTTGAGTGGCACTGCTCCGAGAATCGGCCCAAGTAACTAACAGTTCTTGTGCGGAGGAATTCAATGCCAGTTTGGGAAGGCTTTGGTTATTATTTACCGCTTGTCCAAGGAGAAGCTGAGCATTGGGTGTGAGAAATTGGCCATCTCTGTCCATTTTCACCCAGAATAGTTCTTTTCCATTCCCATCATTTCGATCTTCCTCCCAGACGAGTACATAGCTTTGGCCATCCCACAAAGCGCTGGGACTCCTTTGTGATGCAGAGGATGGCGATGCGGAAAGACTTTGTATTGGACCAATTGTTTGGGCAAATGCGGCATTGGCTGTCGTGAAGCCGAGCAGTAGAACGAGTCGGTTCGTAATTGAGTTCACTTCTTGACCATAACACAAAGAAACCGGGTTTATGTTCCTTGAGACCTAATATACAAAAGATGAATGGGCCCGTTGCTGAAATTTTTTTCTGAAAATTTGATGAAGTACAAATCCCATTTACGAGTGTTCATGGGCCTCAACTTCATAGCGGTCGGTATGGCTCACTTTATATGGCCGGAGCCTTTCGTGAGTATCGTTCCACCATACTTACCGGCGCATCATACTTTAGTGTATGTCAGCGGTTTCTTTGAAGTACTTGGAGGCCTTGGCATTCTATTGAAACCATCACGACAAATTGCAGCTTGGGGATTACTTGCCTTATTAGTGGCGGTTTATCCTGCGAATATTCATATGCTTGTTAACGATGTGTATATCGAGGGCTTTCCAAAGTCACGGATGGGATTGTGGTTGAGAATGCCGTTACAGTTCGTTTTTATGGCGGCGATTTATTGGAGCTCCGAGCTGAAGTGGCCATTCGGAAAAGTTAGGTAAGTCTTACCATTCCCCTTGGCTAGCCATTGATTTCCAAGGTTCCATCAGCGGCAGCGGTTCTCCTTCTTGGAGAAGCTCTACAGAAATCTGATCAGGTGAGCGAATAAAAGCCATACGTCCGTCTCGCGGAGGCCGTAGAATTGTGACGCCCATCGTTTGCAGTTTTTCGCAGATTTCGTACACGTTCTCAACGGCAAACGCTAAATGTCCAAAATTACGGCCCCCAGTATAAGGCTCTGATTGATCCCAGTTATAGGTCAGTTCGATTTCGCTTTCGCCTGGAGCTGTGGCGAGAAACACGAGGGTAAATCGTCCTTTTTCGTGATCCTTTCTCCTTGTTTCAACCAGTCCTAATCCTTCGGTAAAGAATCGAACTGCTGCTTCCAGATCAAAAACGCGAATCATTGTATGTAGGTATTTCATTGGAATAGCAGAGAGCTTAGACGATTGAGTCGCATTTGCAATGACTATTCCCTGAGAACGAAATGTACGAATCTGAAAGAAAGAGAAATACCGTATATTGGTCCCGTAGAACCCTCATGCTAAAACCTGCTTTGTGTCCAAAGACGTACATGACTTATCTACGCCTTGTCTCATTTTGGATAAGGCGAAGTTGTACAATAATGCCCAACGCCTAGCTGATCGTGCTCACGAATTTAGAGTAAATCTCCGTCCACATTTGAAAACAGCAAAATCTCACGAGGTTGCTCGGATCGCGACGAAAAGTCATTTTGGTGGAATTACGGTGTCTACATTACGTGAAGCCGAATATTTTGCTGAAAATGGTTTCACGGACATTACGTATGCTGTTTGCATTACGCCGAATAAATTCGCTCGTGCAGAGTCTATTGTTAATCAGGGCATAGATCTCAAAATTATCACGGATTCAGTAGAAGTCGCACAGGCTCTGAGTGAGCGAGATATTTTGCACCGAGTTTTGATAGAGATTGACTGCGGAGAACACAGGACTGGAGCGTCTCCCGACGGAGATCAGTTCATGCAAATCGCGCGAATTTTGAATGACGCAAAAAATGTCGAGTTAGTTGGTGTGATCACTCACGGTGGCCATTCATATGGATGCAAATCGATTGAGGAGATTATTACGGTCGCGGAACAAGAGCGTCGATTGGCCGTCAAATCTGCCGAGCGTCTAAGAAAAGAGGGAATCGGTGTTTCATGTATAAGCATTGGTTCTACACCAACGGCTTGTTTCGGAGAGTCTTTCGAAGGTGTCACCGAAATTCGCCCTGGGGTTTACTTGTTCGGCGATCTTTTTCAGGCTGGTTTAGGTGTGTGCTCTGAAAATGATATCGCTGTTTGTGTGTTGGCCTCAGTGATAAGTATCAATGAGAAGCGAAATACCTTTGTCATAGATGCTGGTGGTCTTGCTTTATCGAAAGACAGAAGCACAGCGAATAGCTCTAGAGATATGGGTTTTGGCAAAGTGGTTGGTTTATCGATGCAGTATTCTGAATTCAATCTTCGGATCAAAGAAGTCCATCAGGAGCATGGAGAAGTCTATTGTGATGATGCGAATTTTCCTTGGGAACAATTAAAGGTAGGCGACTTTGTTATGGTACTTGTGAATCATATTTGTATGACAGCGGCTATGTACGATGAATATGTTGTGATTGATTCTGGGAAGGTGATTGCTAAGTGGTCTCGGATAAACGGTTGGTAATTTATCACTGACGAGAAAGCTTTTTTTAGAACTTCATTTCGCAAGCAAATAACCTTTTCGCCCCCTAGCGCTGAGAGCTGTTTTTCCCTTCGACGACAGGAGAGATCAAATTCGCCTCGAAAAAAAGGCGGCGAGCTCTTTAATCGTCCATCTCAGTTCTTTATGCAGCGTAAAATAATTGCACATGCCCGCGACTAGGAGAAACGTTGAACCTGTGTCATGCTTTCCGTGGTTGGTATTTGAGTCTTCTCCGCCTCAAGAGTAGAACGGAAGCGTCGATTTCATCGGTCAAATAAGTTCCTATGTACGAAGTGCATTTTACACAAGACGAGCAGGGTACGCCTGGCGTAATTGGGAGGCGTTTTGTCGATGGAATGTTCGGACTCGGCTATCTGCATGGTCAATATAGACCCCTACAGACAATACTCATACAAAAGGCAGGTCAGGGCACGCTCGCGAAAGACCTTGCACCTTTGCAACCATTGATTCACATTGATCGACTGGCTCGAAGATTCGATGTATGTCGGATTGCTAAGCGTGAGGCTAAGAGCCTCGATAAGAAGGCAAAGCAGAGAATCGAAGCTTATATTAATGGAGTTCATGCGGGTCTTGAAAAAGGTGGTTACGGTTTCGAGATCGCTGTTCTCATGGCAGATGTCGAACGACTGAGCGTTGAGTCTGTTATTGCGAGTTTTCTTTTGGCTTCCTTCATGGGACTCGCAGAAAGTCAGGGGCGCATGGAACTCGCAATTGTAAAGGCGCTTCAAGAGGGCGCAGATCCGAATATATTGAATCAGATATTCGCCCCGCACCTGCAAGGGTGGGATGTCGAATGGCTAAAGACGTTAGCTGTTCCGAATATTTTTTCGGAGAGTCGTCCAATAATTTCAGGAAGTAACGCTTGGGCGGTAAGCGGTCATTGGACGAGAAGTGGTAGCCCACTTCTAGCGGGAGACCCACACTTGCAAATTAACCAACTGCCGTCGTTATTCATGGAAGTTCGACTTTCAGTAGGTTCTAATTATTGGCTGGGTGCGACAGTACCTGGGCTTCCTGGCCTAGGCATGGGCAGAAACAAATACTGTTCATGGTCAGGTACGTTCGCTGTGGCTGACAATTCTGACTTTTGTGAGTTGGATTTGCAAAGCGCACATGCGCGTTCTGTGATCGTAGAGCGACGATTCAGTGAACCTTTTGTCGATGTTCTGAACGAAGATTCCTTTGGTGTGTCTGATGGGTTGACTGGTCCCGATCTCAGTCAGCGTTGGTCGGGCAAAGAGGGAGCGGCAAATGCTTTGTCTGCTTATATTGACCTTCTTGATAGTAAAAGCGTTGCCGAGGCCAAACGCTGTTTGGAGCGTGTGACAAACTTCAGTCTTCATTACGTGATTGCCGATGTGCATGGGGATATCGATTATGTGCAGACGGGCCGTATCCCACGTAGAACGCCAAATTGGTCAGGATTATATCCTGTGAGATCGACACTCGACGATGGTGAGTGCTTTCAAGGTCCAGAGCTTTCGGTGGAAAAGGAAACAAACGGTATTATTGTCTCTGCGAATGAGGCACGCGTTGGTCCAGGGGGAGCGATTTTATCGACGCTGCCACAACCTCATTATCGCCGCTCGAGAATACAACAACTGCTTCAGGACCATACTGAGCATTCTGTTCAATCGTTTATGGAAATTCAAAAGGACGTGGTGTGTTTACGTGAATTGCGAGTGAGAACATCATTGATCGAGCATATGGAAGATGGCGTTCTCCGTCGCGCGCTGCAAATGTGGGACGGTCAGTGTGGCCCGCATGATAAAGGGATGACTGTTTTTAATATGGTTCTTACGTGTGCACAGCGAGCCTTCGCGCCTTCCTTAGGTGGAAGGTGGTTCATTGAGGCACTTGAAGCTACAGAGCTACCTGTCTGGTGGTGTGAAGCTCTTGACCGACTGATTGCTGAGCCTAAAAATTGGACTGCTTCAACCATTCAACGTTTTCGTAAAGAGCTTTCGAAGACAAAAGAATTAGTTCCTTGGGGTGATGCACAGACGGTCGATTTCCGTCATATGATATTTGGCGACTTGCCGCGGATTTTGGGATTCAATCGAGGCCCTTTTCCTCTCCCTGGGTCCGTTTCGACGATCAGTCAAGGAAATGTGTTTGAACTCAACGGAGGTCAAATTGCGATTGGTCCTGCGTATCGCTTTATTAGCCCAATGGATGAGGATTGTATTTACTCTTCCTTACCGGGGGGAATAAGCGGTTCACGTTTTTCCTCACAATACACCAAATGGTTACCAGAGTATCTATCGGGTCAGTATCATATTCTAAGGCCACCTACGCGGAATGAAACCTTGCAGAAATAGGCTAGTACACTAAGGCAAGATTCATAGAGAAAGATCGAGGAATTTCTGCTTCTAATCCTGCTCGTTCAGAATTATGAGGTTCTGTGAACCGTTCACTAATTTCATTTCCGAAATCAAACAGATTACGCCCCACTAAACTCGCTTCTAAATCCAAATTTGAAAGCTGTAACTTATACTGTAGAGAAACGTCGAAATGCAGTCGGAAATCCTCCCTTGGCCCGGCTAAAGGACGCAGAAACTTTAGAGGAGAGCCTCGCCTCGATTTATGAGTGAGTGCAACCTGGCCATTGTTTTGGTGAGATTCATAAAAAGAAAAGGGGCGCCCATCTCTGTGACTGATAACCAAATAGCCCCAAAGTTGTTCAAATATTTTCGCTCCATATGTGAGTCGAAATAAAAAGGCTCTGTCGCTATCAACTGCTGCGAGTCGGTTGATTTCAGAATTGGGATTACTCGTCGTAAAATTGACGACCCCGATATCATTCGACAGCGGTCCGTTTCCGAAAGCAGGATTAGAAAATGAACTGTAAGCCGTAAAAGCGAGATTTAGCAGAAATCTCTCTGGGTCGTAACCGTAAAACTGGAACTGTCCGGCCCAATACGCGGATATCCCCGCCTGACTATTTCCGAGCTCATATTGCTTTTGACCTTCGTTGAGGTAGTAAATTCCATCTGCCATTTTCCCGTTTGAGTTCGGACCGTCTTTGAAGCGAATCTCGTAAAGACCGTGGTAGAGCCGAGATAGCAATTGCCCACGAAAAGTCCAGAAGTTGCTTAGTTTTCGAGAGTAGGCCAAACTCGCCTGATAGCTGTTTGGTGTGTAAAGATGAGGACTAATGGATAGATTTGAGCCGCCGAAGGTATCAATCAGTCGACCGTCGTTCAAAAATAATTGCCCATTTTGGTAGCTCGGATTGGTCGTTCGAGCGAGTTCTGAGGTTACAGGTAAAGGGCTTTTTGATAAGGTTGCTGACCATCTCTTGACCTCAGAGACCCCAAAATTGATGCCTGTCTCGATGCCAACATCTAAAAGATGAATTGAGTTGTCTCCGTGCTGGTGAATGACTCTTTGATTGGCGAGGTAGACGTCAACGTTAAGCGGGACGTGGTCTTGCAGAAGTTGTTGTTGAAAACCGAACTGAGTTTGACCCGCCAAGCTGAATGAGGCTTCGCTCGTCCAATCAATATATCCATAATCTTCCGCCCGAAAGGTAAGAGGGTTGCGCCAGCTTTTTGATTGTGGGGTATGAAAGAGCATTTTATCGAAGGACCGAACGTAAAACTCATCAAAATCTGCACTGAGATTGAGATTCATACCGAGATATTCACCTTCGGGAAAAAATGGATCGATGGCTTCCCCATCCGGGTCAAATATCTCGCGAGTGAAGCCTTTTTTGTTCGAGCGCAGGTCATAGTGCTTGAGGGTAGAACCGAGCTGAAAGTATTCGTTTGAGTAACCAAGAAATAATGCGTTACTTGCCATGTTCATGGTTTCTGGGCGTGAAAAATGGTTTTCAGCAAATAGATGTCCGCGGTTTTGATATTCGTAAAAGAGGTATGCCTTATGCTTGGCTTCTTTTGGAGCAAACGTTATACCCACGGATCCGGCAGTCGTTTGTTCGCGGTAGGTCTCAACGAACGAACTATCTTTATCGGAAAACTCGAGGAATTGTCTCGGGCCCATCTTTACATCAGAAACCAAGGTTACCGTGCCTTCTAAAAACCGAAAAACGTTACGGGATTGCGCACGAAATCTATTGGGTTGATGGCGGCGTTTCTCAGGCGGCGTAAAGCCTCGCTCTAATATATGTAGTCCTGAAATGGCATCCATGATGTCGATTGCGAACGGGACAATTCCGCCCATATTCCCAAGGTCGCCAGACAGTTTTACGCGGTTGGTAGTACTCGTTTGCGTCCGAAGAAATATTCCTTGATTACCGCGCAAATTCGGCGCGCCGCGAGTTCGAAGACCGACGTGAGAAAGAGATTGAAAAGGAACCGTGAAGGCAGATGAACCTGAAAATAATGGATCTGTTATGTTGATTCCGTCAATGTGCCATTCATTGTGCATCCAGGAATCACCATGTAACGAGAACTTCGCCGGATCTACGTCTGAAAAACCGCCCGATTCTTCGAGTAAAAAAACGGAAGATGAAAATCCGTGGGTAAGCAGTGATGCATAGGAGTCAGAGTGGGGTAGCTGCAGGATTTTATTGTGAACTGTTTGCTCTTCTGTAACCAAGATAGACAGTTCAGCCTTCGCGGATTGCGAAAGGATGAAGATGGATACCAATATTATGAGTAAAAACCTCATTCTCCCAAGCTCACTTGATTCATAAGACGGGCTCCAATATTCATCAAATAGTCAGCGCCCCATGGTCCGAGAAAGTTCATGATCTTCGTTTCATAGTGATGAAGTTTGGCTCGTCGGTTTTTTGGCAGAAAGTAGGATCTATGCGGCAATACGTAGCCAATGTAACTACCATTGAACGACCATATCGAAGTTGGTGTTGCAAATTGTGAGTTGAGTCCTGCGCCAATTTCTCCACTAATTTCACCTGGAAGAGTCAGTACTCTGAATTCATTAAGACGCAGGCTTTGTATTCTGAGTGGATGAGTCGGGACGACAGCTTCCGCAAGAAAAGGAAGAAGCATGATTGAATCAGTTAATCGGTAGCGTATTGGTGGAAATGGAATTTCAACTTCATTAAAGGCAATATAAGCTTCAGAGGTAGATTTCTGCTCTGCAATCTCAAGCATTTGCTGAAGTTTCTTTGTGATCGGGTTGGTAATCCAATCTAAGCTCCCACCTTCTTTTTTAGGGTTCATACTTGCCACTGCTGGCGATACAAACGCGAGAACCTCTAAGGATTTACTTTCGAATGCCGCTGCGATGATTCCGGGGTAGTCGGCTGAAATTTGCTTGTTTTCATAAGTTCGCGTGACAGGATGAGCAGGAAATGTCCAAATGGCAGCTCGCCGAGGCGAATGCTGTTTCTCAAAAAATAGCAGTGTCGATTGCTCATCAACGCTACCATTAATCTCAATGCGATTCACAACGAGATTGGGTATTTGGTCAGAAACAAACGAGAACCTTCCAGGAGCCAAGTCAGCTAGGGCACGATTTGACGCATCCAAAATCGCAGCGGTAATAGCATTTTCGCTGCGAAGATCGTACTTGCCCAGGGCTAACTCAAAGAGGCCTGGTAAATATGCTCCAGGGCCAGAGTGGGTGTGGCTTGCGGTGAAGATCACTTTTGCTGTTGGATGTACCGAATGAATCACCTTTCTCACATTTTCGCTCATTTCGTATCCTAGTGCGAGAACGTCCGCTGTGATGATGATTACAGTTGTCGTGCCACTTGAAATTGCGAAGCTTCGCACATAGCAAGGGTCAAGTATTCCTTCGCTTGCGACGCCTTCACGTTGACCAAACCCTCCCAGAGGAACGCCTTTTGGTGAATCAATTCGTGTTTTAGCCCATCCAACCCGAAGCCTGCCTATGCTCCGAATGGTGCGTTCTGCTCCGGTTTCGGCAATAGAGATTGCGCGATAGTAGCGGGAGCCGCCAAATGGACTTTTATGGTTCGTCGGCGCACAAGCCAAACACAGTGCGGTTAACATTAGGCAAAAACGCATAATAAATTCGAAAACACGGGATTTCCCGTCAACGTTTTTTCTCTTTTCGTCGCAATTCGAGATTTTGACAAGAAAACAACGCATGATTTCGGGTACACTCACTCGCCGTGTTTGCCTACCGTTCTTTCATTTTAGCCGCGATATGTAGCATGACTTCGTCCTCAGCCTCTGCGCAGTCATGGGAGCCAGTTGACGATAAGGATGGCGTTCAATTGTGGCAGCGGGCTGTTTCAGGCAGTCCCTTTATTGCTTTTCGCGGCCAAATGGTCATGAACACTTCGATAAAGAAGCTCGTGGCAATCATGTATGATCAAGAGAAAAAATTGGAGTGGATGCACGATTGTGTGGCGAATGACGTGCTGGAAGAAAAGGGCCTTGGCAATCACATCATCTATAACCGGACAGCGGTCAACGTGATGTTCGTTTCTGATCGCGACGTTGTCGTGGAGACCGTGTTCAAGTTTGATGGCGAACAACGGCAGATTACAATCGATGCCAATAGCGTGCGGCATCCGAAGAGGCCCACACTATCCGATGTCGTTCGCATGCCAAAAGTGAAGCTACGATGGCAGTTCCGAATCGTAGCTGACAGCCTTACAGAGGTAACATACGAGGTTGAAGCCGATCCTGGTGGATGGTTGCCTGCCTGGATAGTCAATCGTGTGTCCAAAGATATTCCTTATTATTCACTCATCAATTTAGAGAAGCAAACGAAACGACCATACTCTGACGCGCTTGCTGTGGTGGAGCGCAAATTGAATTGGAAATCGATGGGATTTTGAATGAACTTGGCCGCGGTGTATAGACACCTCTAATACTTTCGCTTTTTTAGAACTAGTTTTCGTCGTACCCTCGCTTTCATCCTGGATTCTGATACTCTCCAGGTACTTTGTTGAAGTGGTTTGCGCGATTTGTTCTTCGTTGTTTAGGGTGGACGTTTCATTGGGACGTTCCGAAAGAGAAAAAGTATGTTTATCTCGCATTCCCGCATTCTAGTAATTGGGACGGCTTCTATCTTCTGCTCTTTATCGCTGCATATCCCGTAAAGCTTCATTGGATGGGGAAAAAGAGTCTTATGGAACCTCCATTAGGTTGGATTACGAGGCCTTTTGGAGGTGTGGGCATTGACCGAACAGCCCCTCAAAACACGGTGGAGCAAATGGCTTCTGTGTTCGAGAATGAGGACTCTTTTGCGTTGGCGATCCCGCCAGAAGGTACACGAAGCTATCGAGACTATTGGAAGAGCGGTTTCTATCATATCGCGATGACCGCGAATGTACCGGTCTGTTGTGGCGTTCTCGACTATAGAAAGAAGACAGCAGGTTTTGGTCCAATGATTGACCTTACCGGAGATATAGACGCAGACATGAACAAAATTCGTGACGTTTATCGTGAGTTCGCGCCGGAGGGGCTTCGGCCCAAAAAAGTGGGTCCAATTCGTTTGAGGCAAGAAATACCAGAGGAGAGTGGGGGCTAAGAAACCTGGTTTTTGGCTTCCTCGATTCGCCAGTCCGCTTCTCCGCCCTCATGAATTTTGACGAGAACAAAAGGTTGAACAACTAAGAACTCAAAATGCTGAACCAGTACGTTTTGTGTCCAGGCACTCATTTGCTCTTTCGTTGGACGAACGAGTTTTTTTTGGGCGAGCCAATTCGAGCACAGCTCCACTTGATCTTTAGCCAAGGCAATACCGACGTCGAGAATCTCCAGGCTATCATCCACCAGGAACAAAGCGTCACGCTCGAAGTGAGGAATCAGTGGCTTGATAGATACGCGGTCAATCTCTGAACGGAGTTTTTCTCGCAGTGCATCTTCGTGGTCCACAGACATTGCTTCACCGGCAAAGCTTCAATTCGTCAATCTCTTTTGGGTAAAGATTGCTCGGGAAGCTAAATTAGCTGACAAACCAGAGACTTTCGGTGCAAAGTTTCGAAGACATGGTCTCATCAAAAGCAAAGGGAGCTGAGGTTTTTCGTTTTTTTACCGTGCGGGAAGATAGTGTACCCGAAATCCGAAGATGGAAAAGCCTTTGCGAAGAGGCTGGGATTAGTGCCATGGTCGATGGTTGTAAAGGCGGAGGCTGAAGCACCAAACTTTCACTCCTGGTCAAGGAGTCCGATCTCGAAAAATATTCACTCCTCGCAAACAAAGAATGGAAAAAAGAACTTGAGCGGCAAGGGGTCCAGATTGCCGAAGAAGGAAGTCTCCCTGAAAATACGTGCCCTGCTTGTGGGTATAACGGTCCTCTCTTAAACGGTGCTTGTGGCGATTGCGGCCTACAATTGGCGTGATGCTGTGAATGTAAGAAAGTATATTTCTCAGGAAGGCAAGCCGAAACGCTGCGAAGATTGTGCGTTACATCTACAACTATGTATATGTACACTTATTCGGCCTGTTGAAACCAAAACTCGCATCAGCCTGATAATTCACGTAAAGGAGTGGGCAAAGGCGACAAATAGCGGACGTCATCTCGACCTTGCCCTATCTAATTGCCAGGTCGCCTTGCGCGGTGTCAGAGGCGCTGCACTCAATGCTTCTCATTTAGTTTCGAGTGATCACGAAAACGTCGTTCTTTATCCCTCTGGCAAGGCCAAACAGCTCGAGCACTATGTGAGCGCGGACTATCGGCCATTGAACATTATCGTTCCAGATGGCAATTGGCGGCAAGCCAAAAGTATGCTCAAAAGAGAAACGGTATTGGCGCAACTCCCTCATGTATGTCTGTCTTCCGTGGAGCCGAGTCGGTACCGACTCCGATCCCATCCTGACCCTGAGAAGCTCTGCACGTACGAAGCTGTCTCACGTACCTTAGGCATCGTCGAATCGGGCCAGACTCAAAAAAAATTGGATTACTATTTTAACGTGGCGGTTGAGCGAGCTTTGTGGACTCGTGGAAGAATTAGTGCCGAAGACGTGACTGGTGGTATTCCACCCGGTATCGAATTACAGACGGCAAGAACCATCGAGTCCTCCGAACAAGAGTAATTAACCTGCTCCAAGTTGACGTAGAAGACGGTCAAATCGAGCACCAGCGGCGTGGACAGTATCTAACAGTTCCGGAGAAAGGCTGTCTGCATCATCAGAGTTTTCACTTGATATTTGCTCACGAAGCCGATCGGTGAGAGCGAGTGTCGTTGCGCGGTAAAACCGCGCTGCAAACTGCGCGTCTCCTAGAACTCTTTTTGCAAGAGCGGTGTGAGAGATTTGAAGCACTTCTGTCTGTTGAGTGGTTATCAAAGTTGCAGCCGCAGGCGCTTTATCAACAAAAGACATTTCACCGGCAATCTCTCCCCAACCAAGTGTATTTACGATGCCTTTACTCGTCGTGTTGACGGAAAGCGCCCCACGAAGAATAATGAGGATCGATTGCACTTCGGTCCCTTCCTGAATAACTGTCGTGTTCGGAGGGATCGACTTTGTTTGACCCATCTGAGCCAACCAATCTACGTCTCGGTCGTCGAGTTGTCCGAACAAATAAAAAACTTGCTTCATAATTCGGGATTCAATGCGTTCTACGCAGTCGTAAGGTTGTCACGACGCTTCTGTTGGCACAAGTGCCGACAATTAAACTTCGAGTGTAGGTAAAAGTGTGTTTTTTCGGTTGATAGTTCTCTAACATCGTTCTTTCCGTTCGTTAGATTTACATTGGAAATGAGGCGGGCTAGTTCTATCCGTCAGTAAATGGTCACTTTATCCAGAAATACGCTTACCGTATCGTTTCTCACTTTATTTGCGTTCGCGAATTGTAAGTGTAACGAAAAGTCGGTCGAGCAGTCCTCAACTGCTCGAACCGCGGAAAATAAAGAGGACCCGCAAGATAACGCCGGGGGAGAGACCTTAGGTGAAGAATCAAGAAAAAACCTTACTCTTGCCGTAATCCGAGAACGGGTTGAAACGGTTCACTCTTCTGCTTCTCAAGTGAGCGCCGAAGTCGGTTCGCGTATGGGGCAGTGTCTCTATGAATCGGCGACGGATTGCAGTAGTCAGGTACTCGCGTCTGCTGCGAGGGAAAAAGCTGAGCAGGAAATATGCTCTGCGATCATAAGTGAATATCATCGAAAGCAATGTACCGCAGAGGTCATTCGCGTTGTTGCCCGCCGAGCGGGCGATCTTTCGATGTGTAAAAAAGTTGATGACGAGCAGCAGCGTAATGAATGCGTCAGAGAACTTGCCGAACAAATCGCGATTTCGAAGCTCGACGGTTCACAGTGCGATGCGATCATTGATAAAGAGTCTCAAAAAAATTGTAAGTCACGTGTATATTCTCAAAGCGCTCAGAAAAATCTCGATATTACTCAGTGCGCCAAGATTTCAGAGTCTTACCTCCAGCAAGATTGCCTGCGCTCTGTGAGTCAGCGCTTGATGGAGAAGAGTCGAGACCTGAAAAACTGTGATGGACTTGGGGAAGAGCTGTCTAGAGAATGTCGTGACTCATTTTATCGGCAAGAAGCGCAAGAGAAGCGCGACGCAAAATTTTGCACAAAACTTAGCAATCCTGAGGCGCGTGATTCTTGCCTTTCGGAAACATTGAGCGAATCTGCGAGCCAAAAATTAGACCCGAAAATTTGCGCAAAAATCCCGGACGAAAGAACTCGTGCGAATTGCGCCGATAATATCTATTTTCAAATCGCAAATCAGAAAAATGATCAAAAGCTGTGCATGAAAATCTCTTCTGACGAATCAAGAAATAGTTGTTTGAGACAAATAGTAACAGAACTTGCCCGTCAAAAATCGGACCCAACTGTTTGTCAGACAATCGGAGAAGGACCGGCTCGAGACGGGTGCGAAGCGGATATTTATCGCTCGTTGGCCGAACAACAGTCTGATCCAGAAATCTGTAATAAAATCTCTCAGGTCGAGGTTAGGAAATCTTGTCAGTCGGAGATTTATCGCAATAAAGCCTTACAAGAGAGAGACGGAACACTTTGCCAAAAAATAGAGGACGAGAATTCGAGGAAAGACTGCAGTCAGTCCGTTTATAGTGATCTCGCCAATAGCGCTGGGGACGTGACGATGTGCGATAAGATTGGCGATCCGCGAGCCGTCGACTCTTGCAAAGCGAATATAATCAACATTAAAGCGATTGAGTCGGCTGACGCTAAGCTTTGCGATCAACTTAAAGAGTCTGAAAGTAATGAGAATTGCCGCGCGCAGGCTTTGACGCAAAAAGCACGTAACGAGCGCGATTCTGCTCCTTGCGAGAAAATCTCGTCAACGGAGGCAAAGAACGATTGTGAACGTGCCGCGTACGAACAAAAGGAAATCAAGAAGGAAGAAGACTGCGATATTTTCAAATCAGAGCAAAATCGGTCGGATTGCGTATCTAACTTCATACAAGAGAAGGCGATGCAGACTGCAGACCCAAAGGTTTGTGATGCTCTCCAGGAGAATGAACGCAAGAATCAGTGCCGAAACGATGCTTTTGTAGCCCTCGCTACAAAAAGGAAAGACCCGAGCCTTTGCCAGAATATCACCGATGAATGGGCCCGCAATTCTTGTGCAGATGAAATTCTAATCCAAAAAGCGAGAGAAACTGGAAAGAAGTCCGTATGCGAACAGGTCCGGAATGTGGATAGGAAGGAAGACTGCGAACGCTCAGTTTCTCTGCCTGTTCCAACGGAGCCCTCTGCCCTGGAACGAAACCAAGAACCTCCAGCCGCTGAGCCTCCTGCGGAAGAAACACCTTCCGCAGAACCTAATTCGAGAGAATGAAAAAGATTCCAACGAACGATTTCACTCGTTGCAAAGTGAACACAGTATTAATTTATGGAGGAGGATTTGAGTGATAGTCATTATTTCTGCCAGTAATGGTCAAAACCTTAATCTCGCAAAACAATTACAGCAGCAGTCGATAGATATGGGGTTTGAATCCGAGATACTCGATCTTACAACGATAGAATTACCTGTTTATTCTCCAGTGAAAGAGGATGAAGGGCTCCCAGCCGCGGTCGAGGATCTGCATGCATTCTTTCGTTCGGCCTCGGGATTTTTTATTTGTGCACCCGAGTATAACGGACTGATCCCGCCGGTCTTAAATAATGCGATCGCATGGTTATCGGTGCAGGGAGAAGATTTTCGTGCATTGTTTAACGGAAAGCCGGTCGGCCTTGCCACTCATAGTGGAAGCGGTGGACAAAAAGTGCTGACAGCGATGAGAATTCAAATGTCTCACCTAGGTTGTAATGTCATTGGCCGAGAAATACTTACAAATAAGAATAAATCACTCAATTTGAAGTCCTCCGAGTCGATTCTGCGTCAAATCGCAGCGCTTTGTGCCTCTGATTAACTGTGAGTCACCTCTATTTTATCCCCAATAGAAAACCGCTTGTGAACCGGGTACACTCTTCTGTATGAGCATCATTAAACGCCCATGTTGGCGGGTTCAGTCCTTGCTGATTGCTTCTTTATTCCTAGGAGCTTGTTCAAGCGATAAGGTCGACTCAACTCCTGACTCAGGAGTTCTTTCGGTACAGAATTCCGATACAGGTGTGGATGTTGTGTTGGCTTCGGATGCCGGTGTGGTTGAGTCAGACGCGGGAGTAATTCCGGAGATCTGCCAAAGCTTAAAGAGCATTCCACAGACCTTCAAGAATCCCAGTAACAACTACGATTTTGGCTCCGTTGCCGGTGATTTTACGGTCAATGAATTATACGGACGAACTTGGAATTTTAGAGAAAATTGGACGGGTTGTGAGTCATTCGTTTTCGTAAATTACATCCCCGTTCAAGGCAACAGCGATGATGCTTTTTGGAATTCTCGGTCTGATGTCTTGGTGAAGAATACATCTGACAACACACATTTCTTTTTTATCTCATGGGAAAACTCGGCAGCAGCTCGTAAAGAAAGAGTTGAATCTATTTATGCGTATATTGCTTCGGAAATTGAGTTCAGCATCTCTGACTCAGAAGAGAGAGAACGACAGCTTTCGCGATTTCATTTTGTGTTAGATGCGCCGGCAGATATCCAAGGAAGCGTCTCTGGGTTTATTTCTGATTATATGCAATATCGGCAACTTCCTGAAAGTGTCGTAGACCTAGGAGGTCGCGGGAATGCAGCGCCACCACTTCCGTTAGTTTTCGGGATAGACCGTGATCAAAAGTGGGACTCCGGTGGAAGCATGAGTGAATACGTCGGAGGGCCGCAGTCATTTCGTATGGCAGGCTATCTCGGAGATTTTTACAATCACAAGGCAAGGGTCCGAGACCAAGTCGCCCGCGAGACCGATATACAAACCTACGAATTGTTGAACGAAAGAGTGACGCAAAGAGTTTTCGTAAAAACTGCGACGCTCCCGGATGCAGCAGAGATGAAAGATATAAACACATTGGAATTCGATGTAACGGTTAACTGTCCTCACCGAAACGTGTTTGCTTGCTCAGAGTGGGACAGAATCGCGCGGATTGAAGTTTGTACCTCTACAACGGTGGAACCATGCTCCAAGCGACGCGAATTGGTTCGATGGATCACGCCTTATTGGAGGCGGGGAGAACGACGATGGATCATGGATGCGTCGTCCTTACTTGGATATATCAAGGAAGGAGGCCTCCAATATTTTAGACTCGAAATGGGGCCTTCTTGGGAGAGAGCAACATCTCGAGACGCGCGAATTGCCCTTCGGCTATCAAAGTCTTCGGATTCTCTGAAAGCGGTCGGGGCTGTAAGGGCCTTCACGGGAGGCGGATTTGGGGACAAATACAATGACCGAGAGCCTTTCGTCTTCACCTTGCCGTCCCAGGCTTCAAAGGTGTCTCTCGTCTCTATCCTGAGTGGTCACGGACAGGATTCGAACACGAATTGCGCGGAATGGTGCGATCACCGGCATCAATTTGAAATAAATGGTACTTCGCTTGAGGAAATTCGGCACGAAGGCAACCGAATCGGCTCTGCTGATGGCTGTGGATGGGCTGCAGCGGAGGGCGCGTCGCCAGGCCAGTGGGGGAATTGGGCGCCCGAACGTGCCTATTGGTGTCCTGGATTGCCCGTTGAGCATCGAGTACGTGACCTGACCAATTATGTAACTCTTGGAGAAGAAAACACTCTGACGTATCGAGCAAATTACGGCGGTGGACCGCCAGCCGGGGGCTCTATCAGTTTGAGCACGTACGTTGTTTGGTATGAGTAGGCGTATTAGGTGCGTCAGTATCCCTTCTATATGCAATTCATTGCTTGTCATTATGGTCATAGGCGTCTAAGCGAGGCACATGATCGCAGTTGAAAATACAACGATACTAGGAAAAACCGCAGTTATCCTCGCCACGTCACTACTGATGGCTTGTGGATCTGCCAAAAAAGACGGGGCAGCTGACGAAGCGTCAAAGGCGCCGCCTGCCACCGAAAAGACAGCAGCGACTGCTCAAGCCCCTGCGACGGGTGCCGACGGTATCTGTAAAGAGTACGCAGACAAAGTATGTGCTGCTGCTGGCGAACAGTCTATGACTTGCTCTTCTTTTCGTCTGAGCACTGAAGTCATGGCTGATGCCGCCTGCAAAGCAGGTATCGAGAATTTGGCGACCACAACTGCGAAAATTCAATCTGAAAAGGCAGTCTGTGAAGATCTCGTGAAGAAACTGTGCGATGCCATCGGTCCCGAAACCAAGACTTGCGCCATGGTTACCGAACGCACCAAAGCATTTCCGGCTCAGCGATGTAAGCAAATGGCTTCTGCCGAAGAATTTCCAAAAGTTGTTGCGAGCCTCGAGCAAATGGAAGCGCAAAATCGTCCATTAGATGCTGCGAAACGAGCGAAGATCGAAGGTAAAGATGCAGCAAGTTTTGGTTCTGCAACAGCAAAAGTCACCGTGGTTGAATTCTCAGATTTCGAATGTCCTTACTGCACACGTGCGGCGAGTGCTGTCGACGAAGTGAAAAAGAAATACGGGGATAAGGTTCGAGTCGTATTCCGGCATTTCCCACTGTCCTTTCATAAAAACGCGCATTTGGCGTCTCAAGCGTCTCTATATGCCAATTCTAAAGGTAAATTTTGGGAATTCCATGACCTTCTTTTCAAGAACCAGAAAGCAATGACTCGAGCAGATCTCGAGAAGTATGCAAAGGAATTGAAATTCAATATCGGCGATTTCAAGAAAGCATTGGATGGCGGCACCTATAAAGCAGCTGTGGATGCGGATCTCGAGCTTGGGAAAGCCGTCTCAGTACAGGGCACTCCAACGATGTTCATCAATGGTGAGCGTGTTCAAAATCCGACGGATATTAACGTCATTTCGCAGCAGATTGATAAGCTGCTTGCCGCAAATTAGCGTTCAGCAATCAACGGGGAACGACTTCTCCGCTCCTAAGGTGGCCTACCCGAAAGGATGTCGGACCGACGAATATTTCTGAGTTCATATTGAAAATGCCAACTAGAAGGGTTATTTTCTCTTGTGATGAGCCGCCAGATTCTTATTATAACTAATCTTTTTCTCCTTTCGGTAGTGCTGTCTATATCCGGTTTGGCGGGCTGCGCTTCGTCTGCTCACAGAGGCGGTTGTTGTACGCCAGGTGCGAAACCAGCCGGGCCTCATGCTCCCGCTCATAAGCATGGCGATGGACATGACCATGGCGATGGACATGACCATGGCGAGGCTCATGACCATGGTGATGGTCACGGGGAACACGGAAAAAAGGAACATTCTGCTAAAGGTCACGCCTGTCTTGCGTGTAAGACAGGCAGAGCGGGAGGGACGGCGTGGTGCGATAGCTGTAAGGTGGGTTATGTAAACGGTAAAGCTGTAAAATGTAAGTCCTGTTTTAGAGGAAAGTCCGAAAAGAAAATGTCATGCTCGAAATGCGATATGGGGTTTGTCGCTGATAGCGGCGTAAAATGCGAAGCGTGCAGCACGGGCAAAATGTCCGGAGAACCCTGTGAGTTCTGCAAAGAGATTGAGTAGTTGCGAAGTGAAAAGTTGGACTAATTTCTCGCAACTTCCAGATTACTATTGAAGGCTTACGTCGCTTGGGGCTAATACCCCGAGGTATGTTAGCTGAGTTAAGAGCACTCGCATCTGATTTTTGGTGGACGACCCAAGCAGGCGTTTCAGAGTCCTTTTGGGCGGAACTCGATCCTGTGGTTTGGGATGCGGTCAACCATAACCCTATTCGTCTTCTCGAAGAGGTACCTTTGCAGTACGCGACCGATGAATGGAAGAAGGCTGCACAAGCCTTGATTCTTCGTCGGGAAGAATACTTGGTCTCCGAACCTAAGATAAACATTCCTCGTACAGCCTATTTTTGTATGGAGTACGGACTACACGAGAGTCTACCCATTTACTCGGGAGGTCTTGGCATGCTTGCTGGTGACCATCTTCGAAGCGCAAGCGATCAAGGAATGAACCTCGTTGCAGTGGGCATGTTCTGGCACGAAGGTTACTTTCGGCAGATGATTATGGGTGGGCAACAGGTGAGCGCGTACGCCGCCAATACCCCTGGCTTATTGGCTTGTGAGCCCGTGTTGGCCAAAGATGGCCATCCATTGCGAATTCAAATGCCATTTGGATATGGCCATATCAACGTTGGTGCCTACCGGGTTCAAGTCGGTAAGGTTACTTTGTATTTGTTGGACACTAAGGTGGACGGAAATTCTCCCGACCAGCACGCAATCTGCGATCGTCTGTACGGTGGTGATACTTCGATGCGGGTTCGTCAGGAATGGATTCTCGGTATCGGTGGTGTTCGTCTCCTTGAGGCTCTCGGTGAAGAAATCGAAGTTTTTCACATGAACGAAGGGCATTCTGCGTTTCTCCTTTTTGAACTTTGGCAAAAGATGAGAGCGTCTGGTTTGAATGACGACGATGCTTGGGCAACCATTCGCGAAAAATGTGTCTTTACGACCCACACACCAGTTCCTGCTGGTCATGATCGATTCACATGGGCCGATTTCAATACTGTCGCTTGTGGGTTCCGGGAGGCCGCGGGTCTCTCTGAAGGTGCACTTATGGACAAAGGTCGAGAGACACCTGGCGATATCGACGAACCGCTTTGCATGACCATTCTTGGAATGAAAGGCAGTCGAGTTATTAATGGCGTAAGTAAGCTTCACGGCGAGGTATCCCGAGAAATGTGGAAAGCGCTGCCGGTTGAAATCGACCACATCACAAATGGGGTTCATGGTGGCGCTTGGTTAGCGAATGAGACAAGACAGCTGTTCGATAAGCATCTTCCAAAATGGGAATCGCAGTTCGAGAACGCCGATTTTTGGAAGAGTACTGCTGAAATTCCCGCAGCGGACTGGATTGAAATGCGAGACAAGCGTCGGTCCCGACTTGTCGCCACGGTACGGAAACGTCTCGGCTATGATGTCCTCGACGAAAAGAAATTGACGATAGGATTCGCGAGAAGATTTGCTCCGTACAAGCGCGGTGACCTTATTTTCCGAAATCCAGAAAGACTACAAGCTTTGCTTGAGCAGGGCGTTCAATTTGTTTTTGCAGGTAAAGCACATCCAGCGGATAAAAATGGTCAGGCCATCATCGCAGAAGTTCTGCGTTGGAGTCGTCAAAAGCGCTTCCAAAACGCCATTGCTTTTCTGCCTGACTACGATATGACGATTGGTCGATTGCTTACGGGCTGCTGTGATGTTTGGCTAAATACGCCACGTCGCCCGAGAGAGGCCAGTGGGACCAGCGGTCAAAAGGCAGCATTAAATGGTAATCCAAATTGTTCAATCTTGGATGGTTGGTGGCCAGAAGCTTTCGATGAAACGAATGGATGGGCGATTGGCGACGACCAAGAATGGGATGACTTAGACGCTCAGGATGAATTTGACGTCAACGACCTGTATGACAAAATCGAGAATACGATTCTTCCTACATTCAAAGATGAGAAGGCCTGGGCAAATACAATGGCATCTTCAGTGAAGTCCTGCATGCCAGTCTATAATACCAGCCGTATGCTGACTGATTACGGCAAACTTCTTTACAAAGCCGTTTAGCTGCTAAAACGCATAATCGCAGTATTTGCAAATATCTGCTTCTTGGTGGACATAGGCTCCGCATTTGGGACACTGTTTTTGGTGTTCTCTGCGACCCTTCTGCCAATAGGCGATCCCTAGAGCTGCGAGAATGCCAAGTATGACTAGTTCAGCCCCCATATCATCGGTCGTGACACGCAGAGTTCGTTTGTGCAAGCCCAAAGGCGAAGCTATTCCTCAGAGTTGCGTGTAGATCTCCAATAATTTTTTGCTTTGATTCTCCCAGCAATATTCATTGATGAATCGTTGTCGCGGACCATGTGAGATGCCCTCGGGAAAAGTCTCGAGAGTCATTTCAATGGCTTGAGCAAGTTTTCTCGGGGAAGTATCCTCGATAATTCCTCCAAGTCCGTACTCTTGAGTTAGGGTAGCCACGTCCTTTTGCTTGGTGGACAATACGGGAATATTTGCAAACACGTATTCGAAAAATTTATTGGGTAGAGCATTCTTGTAGCTTTCACAGGTGAGATTGATCGCGTTGAAACCCAGATCGGCTCCGTACGATTCGAAAATTACATCTTCATAGGGCTTCCGGCCGAGCACATGAATTCGATGAGTGTAGACTGAGTACTCGTCAAGCAATGCTTGAAATTTCGGCTTATAGATAGACACTGGATATCCAATGAAGGCGATGTGAATATGCTCAGGAAGATGATCCAAACTTTGGATAAGCTCTTCGATACCTCGATTCGGCATGATACCGCCGAGATAGAGAATGACACGTTCGTTATGGCCTAGGCCCAATCGTTTCGCGAGTCGCTGATTGGTTCTGATATTTTTCTTCGGCGGAGAGTTCGGAACCATGGTTGGTAAAGGAATCTGGTATTGGTTCGATAAAATCTCGCAGATAGCAGGTCCCACGGCGATCACTCGGTCGGCGAGGGGAATTGATATTTCTTCTAAGGCAGCATGGGCGGCATGTTTTTCTTTGGTCCAGCGTGGAGCGTTTCGGCCTGTTTCGAGCTCATGGCTGTCGTAGATGAGTTTCACATTGCCTGAGTGACCAAAAGGCGCGATGAGCGCGTAAGCATCTAAGTCGTGGGCATGAACCACGTCTGGGCCAAGACTCAGAATATCTTGAGCCACCCTTGCGGCCCGATTTTGGAATCCCCAAAACTGATCAAGATACGCGTCCATTCGAATCTCTCGTCCGAGCAAACACAATGCGTAGGCCGGCGAAAGAGCCAAGGTCTGAAAGCGATCTTTCAACGAATTATTGGGTTCGCTAAGGGCCCTCAAAATGGATGACTTGATTTTTTCGTCTTGTTTTCTGATTGGATTTTGTTGGTTCAAGAAATCGATGATAGGTTCATAGATTCTCCGTCCATCGTTGACGAAGTAACATGGACATTCATCGAGATCTTCGCCTCGATAAAAACGAGGTTTTTTGGGATTGGGTTTCTTGTGAAAGCCAACGTAGGTGACGTCAAAGCCTGCATTATGAAGTTTACGACCTGATTTGCGTACACGAGCATCGGTGCGAACATTCTCAAGCACAAATTGAACGACCTTTGTGTCACGCATTACTCTTTATTTTCGTATCTAATGGACGCGACTGGGTCAAACCTACTTGGTTTAGAAGACGAATCAAGTCGTCCGATAGGGAGTTTCACTCTGTCTTTCATGGCTTAGGCTTTCCTGAATAATCACTTAACTAGGATGTTTCTCGCCTTATGGGTTGCTTTCGTATCCCTCTTCACTTTTACTCGCCGCGTTCAATTATGAGTAATGCAAACGTAGAACCAATCAAAATCGTACTCACCGGCGGACCATGTGGCGGAAAAACCACCTGCATGAACGCTTTGGTTGAGCATTTCAAGGCCAAGGGCTTTCGAGTTTTTGTCGTCCCTGAAGTTCCCTCGATTCTTATTAGCGGCGGCGTCGATTTTGCTGCTTTAGACAAAGATGGATTCGTACGTTTTGAGAACAATCTGCTCAGCATCCAAGTTGCGATGGAGAATACATTCATAGATTTAGCGAAATCTTCAGGTGGCCCCGCAATAGTTCTTTGCGATCGAGGAACGATGGATCCTGCGGCCTATATGGACACAGAAATGTGGAACACCATATTGGCAGCACAAAATTGGACTGAGAATGCGCTCAGAGACGAACGCTACGATGCTGTCGTGCATTTGGTCACAACAGCGATTGGTGCTGAAAAGTTCTACACGACTGATAACAACGAAGCGCGAAAGGAATCACCGGAACTGGCTGCCGAGCTTGATCGTAAAGTAGAAAAAGCGTGGTCGGCGCATCGAAACCACCAAGTGATTGATAACAGCACCGGTTTTGATGAAAAGCTTGCTCGAGTGATCACAGCCATTGAATCAGTTGTTTCACACGATTGATTGCTCGCCTGCACTCGACTAATGATTCTTACGTTTTGGAGGAGGGCGAGGAACACCAATATGTTCGGTACCTCGTTCTCTTGCTAAAGCAATTTGTTTCTCTCGCTCTTTAAATCCTTCTCTGCGCTGGTCTGTGTGGAGGTCGTAACAATGCGGACAGCTCACGCCCCGTATGTACTTCGGTGACGCTTGGTCCTTTTCTGATATTGGGTTTCTGCATGCAAAGCATTCCTCGTAACTGCCTTTCCGCAGAGAATGGTTGACGGCTACGCGTGAGTCGAAGACGAAACATTCTCCTTCCCACAACGACTCTTCCTTGGGAACTTCTTCAAGATACTTCAGAATTCCGCCTCGAAGATGGTATACCTCTTCGAAGCCCTTTTTCTTGAGCAGCGCAGTCGATTTTTCGCAGCGGATTCCGCCAGTGCAGTACATCGCGACTTTTTTATGTATTTCTGGGTCGAGTTCGCGCTCAACGTAGTCGGGAAATTCCGTGAAGGCCTCCGTTTCAGGATCTACGGCGTTTTTGAATTTTCCAATATGAGTTTCGTACGTGTTTCGGGTGTCGATCAACAATACATCGGGATCGGAGATTAGTGCGTTCCAGTCTCTCGGAGCAACGTAGGTTCCCGTTTCTTTTGTTGGATCGATTTCCTCTACTCCCATAGTGACGATTTCTTTTCGGATTTTTACTTTCATCCTGAGAAACGGGTGCTCTGGGTGAAGGGCTTCTTTGTGTTGAAGATCTGAAAAGCGTTCATCAGACCGTAAGAATTGCAGGAGGTTATCAATCGCGGAACGGGTACCGGAAACGGTTCCGTTGATTCCTTCGGCCGCTAACAACAAGGTTCCTTTCAGTTGCTCGGTATTGCAAAGTTGCTGAAGATTTTCGCGCAGTGTTTCGAGATCGTCCAAACGGACAAAGTGGTACAGCGCGGCCACTACGAACGATTCTTCTCCATTCACAGCTCGTTCTCAGTAGACAAAAAGCTCACAGCTCGTCATCCACTTTTTCTCTATTCCTGGTTGAAAAGTGGACCCCAAAGGTAAAATCTTGTGATGAAATCGATAAATACCAAGTGAATTCATGTGTTTATTTAAGTTATCTTAAGGCTACCGAACCCCAAAAAATTGTTTTAGACTGACTTCATATGAAGAAGCTCGCGCAAATCCTAACCATTTTAGCATGCAGCTTCACTCTGAGCACGGCTGCGTATGCTCATTGTGGTGGTTGTGGAACCGGTGACAAAAAGCACGATTGTAAATCTCAATGCAAAGACTCAAAATCGAAAGACGACTGCATGAAGAAGTGCAAAGACCACAATAAGAAAGAGAAAAAGAGCTAATCATTCCCTCTGGAGGGTGCCAAACCCTCGGTTCTTTCATTCTCTACCCATCCCACGCGTAATTTTTCTGAGTTATGTAGTGACCTGTAGGATATATTTTGAGATGCTTCCCCCGCTGAGCAACATGAGCAGCGGGAGGTAGCGTTGATGGTTCGCAGGTCAAAATTCATTCTTAGTACGATATCCATGGTAGCCGCTGGTTTCGGTTATCAGCAATCGGCGGATTCTGCAGGATATTGGATCCTTGACCAGGCGACCAGCAATTACGGCCGCGGTGGCGCATCGCTAGTGCAACCGGGAGACGCGACCGGCGTATATGCCAATCCCGCAGCTCTCGCTGGATTGCGCGGTCTTCACTTCATTATCGGCGCCAACATGATTGCGGACGGTCGGCAATTTCAGAGAGATGATTTGCTGACCGTTGATGGACAACCGTATGAAGTGCAGTTTGAAGATGCTGCTTTCCAAAAAAGTACTTTTGACCTCGAGACCAACAGCGCCGGACCCGCGCCGAGTCCGCATTTATTTCTCGCCTATAATTTCGACTCGATTGGCTTACCAGAGCTGAGCATTGGGACAGGAGTCTGGGGACCACCGCGTGCTGACTTGGTAATGAGCGAAACGGGGCCTCAAAGATACTCGACAATCGCCTCATACAATATCCAAGCACATTATGCGTTTGCCGCCGCCTATGAACTTCCGTGGAAGAGGATGAGACTCGGTGTCACCTTGCATGGAATTACTCAGGTCATTGATACGGAACTCGCCCTGAACGCGCCATTGCCCTGCGGTCTCACTGCGCAAGAAGACCGCCGCTGTGATGTTCTCGTCGCTGCGGTGGCGAGTCAGCATTTCATTCCTATCGCGACTTTTGCGTACTCTATGGAACTTGTCGAAGGTCTCTCCTTCATGGCTTCTTATCGAACGTCATATGATATCGATGCAACGGGTGAAGCAAATCTCAGGACCGGAGAAACAATTGACGGATTTGCTTCGTTCGAAGGGAACGATATTAGCGTACAGACAACCTTACCCAGTATTATCAAGGGCGCGGTTCGGTACACTGCACCCACATACAATATAGAACTCGCGACTACATTTGAGAACTGGGGTGCTCACCAAGAAATTGCGTTTGACGCTTCACAGATATTTGTCCAATCCAATGGCAGTATCGACATCCCATGCTCTACCCCAAATGCCGACCCGGCGCAGGGCTGCCCTGTAGGAATTATTGCCCTCAAACCTCGTCTTCAGAACACCTACAGCGTGCGTCTTGGTGGCGACTACCAACTCGTAGAAGACACCTTACTACTACGCGCCGGGACTTATTTTGAATCGAGTGCTGCGCAAGCAAAGTTTTTGGACATGAGTAATTATGACTCGAATAAAATCGGGGCAACTCTCGGAGCCAAATATTCAATCCCCGGCGGCCTTTGGCTAGATCTCGCGGCTGGGTACGTACACTTTCTTCCTCAAGAAATTAAGGATTCGGAGGTTCTGTTTACTGACCCCCTCAACCCAGACACTGAGGGGCATGTTATTGCTAATGGAACGTACGAGAGTTACCAAATTATTATGATGGCTGCTCTTGGCGGACAATGGGGAATATAAAAGTGAAGCATCCCCTTATTTGCCTTGTCGCCGTTATGTCCTTCGCAGCACTTTCGTCTGAGGGTAGGGCAGAAGAACATAAACCCCACCCGCATCCTCCAGTACTCAAGCCTATTGTGAGTACACCAGATCCCGTAAAGCTGACAGAGGACGAGAAAGCACAGCTGAACAAAGGCGAGCCGGTACTTCGTCAAAGTAAAGACGATAGCGGTGGAGCAGGTATCGCAATTCAGACAATTGATGCGCCTCCTAGCGTCGTCTGGAAGACCATTCTTGCTTACGATAAATATAAAGACTGGGTCGACAACGTGAAAAGCTGCAAAGTCTATAAGAAAAGCGGCATCCTTTGGTACGTTGAAATGACATCCAAGTTTATGTGGGTCTCTTCGACGCTGTACACCATCAATCGTATCCGAAAGAAAATGAATTACATGAGTTGGACCTTGGATAGAAATCGCACAAGCGATGTTCGCGACATGATAGGTTATTGGTTGGTTCTTGAATCTCCCGACAATCCGAACAAAACCAGATTGGAATACTCGACAGAGCTTGTGCTCGGTGGTGTTCCTGACTTCATCGTTAATATTTTGACGAAGGACGCATTGGTCGACGGTACAGCGTGGGTCAAAAAACGCTCTGAAGAAGCGTTTCAGTCAAAAAATGAAGCGAAAAAATAAGGCGTCCAGCGTTATTACTCGATTCGTGCCCCCCCAAGGGATTCAAAAGAAAAGTACCGAGCTTGCAGATTGGGGTACTGGTCCTGATACGCTTTACTGATTTGGTTGATGTATTCTACGATGCCATCTCTGTGTACAAGATTGATTGTGCAACCTCCAAAACCACCGCCCATCATTCGGCCACCCCTCCAGTGAGGTGAGGTTTCGGACAGATTGACGAGCGTATCAAGCTCTTCGCAGCTGACTTCGTAATCATCTCTAAGGCTTTTATGACCTTCAAGGAGTAACTCGCCTGCTTTCGCGAAGTCTTGGTTTGAAAGAGCTTCTTTCATCTCTGATACTCGTTGGTTTTCAGTAATGAGATGCCGTACTCGTTTCTCCCAGACGGTATTGCTTTGCAACATTGAAAGTTTTGCCTCTCGAAGACTCGATATATTAGCGTCTTGAGACTTGAGGTTTACGAGAGCAAGCTTACATTCTTCGACCCGCTGTTTATACGCGCTTGCAGCGAGTTCACGGCTTTTTCCGGTGTGAATGGCTACCCAGCAATGGTCACTCATAGATGCTTCGGCATAGCTTATCTCATCCGTAAGAAAATCAATTTGAAGCAATCTGTCAGGACGTGAAAATTGTGACGCAATTTGATCGAGAAGGCCGCAATGAACGCCTAAATATTCATGCTCGACTCTTTGAGCCATCTTCACCAAGGCCCAATCATCAAAGTTTGCCGATGAAAAAGCGCGCAAAGCATTGAACCAAGAAACCAAAAGGGAAGCCGAAGATGAGAGACCAGCACCGCTTGGAACATTGCCAATGAAGACGGCATCAAATCCTGAAGCGAGTTCATGTGACTCTTCGAGGATACGTAATGCTCCGTAGACGTACTTTGACCAAGATTCTTCTGGCGTATAATCTTCTCCTAAATTGTAAGTCATCGCTGCATCGAAATTCAGGCTATGGATTTTGATTAACCGATCAGAGCGATGTCGGATTCCAACGCTCACTCCACAATCTATGCCGACGGGCATCGCCAAGCCATCATTGTAATCAGTGTGTTCGCCAATCAGGTTTATTCGTCCCGGTGCCCAAGCAATGATTTCTGGGTTCGCACCGAAAACTTCCCGGAACCGTTTTGCGGCGACATCATTGAGTTCTAGATACTTATTCATGATCTTTTTTGTGTTGAGCGATAATTTCTACGAAGGCTTTAGAACCATTGCGAAGGCGTCTTTCCATTGTTTCAGGGTTTACTTCATATAGCCCAAATTTCATTGAATTACCGAAGGCCCACTCAAAATTATCCATCAAGGTCCAATAGTAAAACCCACGAACATCGGCGCCGTCTTTGATAGCTTCGCTCATGGCATACAAGTAGCGGCGAATATAATCCTCACGGATGAAGTCGTCTTTTGCATCAGGGACACCATTTTCAGTGACGATTATGGGCCTTTCCAGCTCCTTGAGTTTTGTGAGTGCTCGGTAAAATCCTTCAGGATACGTTGCGTAAGGCATATCCGTAAGGACCTGTCCTTTACGAATAAGAGGTTTGAACGGAGGTTCTTGTTTCGCCAAAGGACTTATAAGTAAATTTGAATAGTAATTTAGCCCGATGAAATCTGTTGCACCCTTGGCTTCAGGATGTTCTTGATAGATCTTGGAAATGCCTGGAAAGTGATATCGAAATACACCATCGCGTAGAAAGCCGAGAATAGACTCGTTGTAGATTCCATCTGAAATTCGACATATGAGCCAGTGTAAAGGGCTCCACCGACGATAGGGATCAAATTGAAACATGTTTTTCACAAGTCCAACTTGGGCTTCGTTACCGCCAGGTAAGGCCTTGATTCGTTGATAAACTCCAAGGTGTGAACGCATAAGATTATGCAAAACCTGCCCGAGTCTTTTGTAGTTTTTTACACCGGGTGGAAAGACACCGAGAGCCCATCCCATCGTGGCGAATGGCCCAGGCTCATTGTGGGTACACCAATACTTGGCTTTACCTCCGTATTCCTTGAAGCAAAGTTCACTGAATCTAAAAAAGTGTTCGAGATTTTTCTCGTGTTCAAAACTACCTAGATCATCGAACCAGATGGGATGCGTGAAGTGATGCAGTGTCGGCATTGGTTTAATCCCAGCTTCGAGCAACGCGTCAAACATCCCATGATAGTGTTTGATTTCGTTTTGGTCATATTTACCTGGCTCCGGTTCAATTCGACTCCATTCCAATGAAAAACGATAAGAGTCGACACCGAGCTCATCTTTCATACGAGCAATATCATCGCGATAGAGATTATAGTGGTCTGCGGCCCGTCCACTTTTGTCACCATTTTGAATCCGAGGCCGCCCTTTCTTGTCAAAGGACTCTTCCCATCGGCTCCAATTGTTGTTGGTATTATGACCTTCAACTTGATGAGCTGCCGTTGCGGTACCCCAAATAAAATTTTTAGGAAAAGAGAGGTCTGAAATATCAATTTTTGACCAATCCCATAATGTTTCAGGATGTTTTTTCCTCAGTTTGACGACAGCCACAACAGACCAGATGGCGCCCAAAAGTACGAAAAAAACCGCGGCAGCAATTAAAAACGCTGAAATCTCCATCAGGGTTCTTATAAGGAAAAGCACGGTAGGGATAAAGCGACAACGCCTCTTTTATACGAAGAAGCTGCTTTTTAGGCGCCCGAGGAGCGAGCTGTGAGCTGTTTACTTGCAGAATTCGATTCTAATGGATTAGAAACAGGTCGTATGAGCGAAACCTCAAAACATTATCTAGTGACAGGCGGTGCCGGTTACATAGGAAGTCAGACAGTGAGACTTCTGGTGCGAGAAGGTCATCGAGTGACCGTAGTAGACAATCTTTCAACGGGTCATGCAGAAGCTCTTCCTTCGGAAGTCACGTTGGTTGAGGCAGCACTAAGCGATGGAGCGACGATCACAAAAAGCTTAGATGGTGTCGACGCAGTATTACACTTTGCCGCGAATATTGAGGCAGGTGAGTCCGTTCACGACCCCGCCCGGTTTTGGGCAAATAATCTTAATGGGACATTGTCCTTGCTCAATTCCATGCAAGCAGCGGGCGTAAAGAAACTCGTTTTTTCTTCAACGGCTGCTGTATACGGCGAGCCGAAAGAGAATCCCATCGCAGAAGATAATGACCTGTTGCCTACAAATCCTTATGGCCAATCAAAGTTAGCATCTGAGATGGCGATTCACGATTATTGCCATGCTTACGATATGTCCGCGATTTGTTTACGCTACTTTAACGCGGCCGGAGCCGAACCGGGTGGTCAGCACGGAGCAGACCACCATCACAAGACACATTTGATCACTCTGTGCATGGAAGCAGCCCTCGGCCGAATTCCGAAATTGAGCATATTTGGAACGGATTATCCCACACGAGATGGTACAGCGGTGCGAGATTATATTCATGTTGTTGATCTTGCCGCGGCTCATATTGATGCGCTTCGTGTTCTCGGCGAGAAAGGGTGTAGAAAATATAACCTTGGAAATGGACTGGGTTACTCGGTCAAAGAGGTTGTTGCATTAGCTAAAGAAGTCACCGGTGTCGATTTCCCAACAGTACTCACTGAGCGTCGCGAGGGAGACCCGGCTGAACTCATTGCATCCTCTGTCCGTGCGCAATCGCAGCTTCACTGGAAGCCTGCCCACGCGGAACTTCGTAAAATTCTACAGGATGCCTGGGATTGGCATTCATCCCATCCAAATGGATACTCCGCAGAATAATACAAGCGTCTACGAGCGAATTATCTCGCTTTTAGATGAACACGAAGTTTCCTACCAAACGATGCAGCACGCACCGACTGCGACCTCCCAGGAAGCGGCACAGATACGCAATACACCTCTTGAGACGGGCGCGAAAGCGTTGGTTCTCAAGCTATATGGAGGAAAGCATGCCGGCTTTGTATTGGTCGTATTTCCCGCGCACCGAAAATTTGATTCTAAGAAACTGAAGAATGTGGCGGGTGCGAAAAAATCGCGATTCGCCTCAAAAGAAGAATTACTGGAACTCACGACTCTCGTGCCTGGGAGTGTTCCACCCTTCGGTCATCCCGTCTTACCCTTGTCACTTTTTGTCGATCCTCTTTTGGTGGAACAGAATGAAATTATCTCGTTTAATGCGGGCATGCTCACTCGTTCGGTGATTATGCCAAGCGATAGCTATCGCCGCATCGTAAATGCAGAGTTCGCTTCGCTTTCACGAGACTAATGGAAATTGATTCTCGAACGCTTGATTTTTCCGAATTTTCGGTTCAGGCAAGGAAAGACCCTGTAAGTCACAAACGTCAGGTTGGTTTCTAATGTGAGCAAGTTGTCGAGAAGAGAAGCATTAAAGTTTTTGGCAGCTGGTCCGGTCGCTTGCTCTTCTAAAGTAGCAAAAAAAGATTTTGACGCTAGCGAATCGAAAAAGACCGGCTATTTAGCAGCGAAGGAGCATACATTGGCCAATCCAATTCGCAGTATCAAATCGTTACCGCAGGGTCCTTGGCCAACTGAGGATCCTTTCCTTTTTTGTGTTCATCATAATGACCAATATCCGAAGGGGAACGCAAGGTTTGGACCTGATTCTTCCCTAAAGGGGCGTCAAATAGGCACAGATTTTTCTGGGAAGGATGGATGGAGTATGTATCACGGCGATGTTGTGCCGGGATTCCCTCGTCATCCTCATCGTGGGTTTGAAACAGTAACCGTCGTGCGCGATGGTCTTGTGGACCACGCGGATTCTTTGGGCGCTGCTGCTCGATATGGCCGAGGCGATGTGCAATGGCTAACTACGGGCAGCGGCATCAATCACGCCGAAATGTTTCCGTTACTCGATGATAGTCAACCGAATCCGATCGACTTCTTCCAGATATGGCTCAACCTACCGAGAGCAAAGAAAATGGTAGATCCATACTTTTCTATGTTTTGGGCAAACGATGTTCCAATCGTCAATATTGAAGACAAAAGCGGAAATAAGAGTGAGATTCGTATCGTCGCTGGAACCCTCAAACAGCACAAGGCTCCATCCCCACCTCCTGATTCATGGGCATCAAGTCCAGAGAGTGACGTGGCGATTTGGTCAATGAGACTTCAGCCAAGGTCGCTCTTAGAACTTCCAGCCGTGAAAGTTGGAACCCATCGCAACTTGTACGTGCTGTCTGGCGCCTTCAAAATAGGTTCTCAAGTAGTCAGCGCTGGACATGTAGCGAGCTTAGCGACCGCAGATGCAGTTGTTCTCGAAAATGACGGTCAATTGACCGATGTGTTACTGCTGCAAGGTCGTCCCATTGCTGAACCGATTGCGCGTTACGGTCCTTTTGTCATGAATACGCGTGAGGAGATTCAACAAGCTTTTTCTGATTATCGGCGGACCCAATTTGGTGGTTGGCCGTGGGACGCCGATGACCCTGTACACGGAAACGAGGACGCTCGTTTTGCAAAGCACGCGGACGGCCGGATTGAGAAGCCAGTATAGATGCTTATTCGTTATTTCTTAGCGCTTTGCGCTTCTATGTAACCTACAATCAGATACGAGCAGGTGCTCAGACACAGTGCGACGAAGGGCAGGGGAACAAGCCATCCATCAAATGCAGTTGGAGCAACAAAGCTCGCAACTGTCTCAATGAAGATGGTGAGGTATCCCAAAGTTAACGAGACGGTTGCCGCCCATTCTCCGCCAAATTTGAAATAGACTCCTAAGACTAGAGGAGCCAAAGGGCCCGCCATAGTCATAGCATAGCTGCCTTCAATCAGCTCGAACGCGCTTCGTCCGGCAAAAGCGAAGCAGACACTGACTGCGCCCACGAGCACGACACAATAACGTACAGCCTTTATGGGCTCAGCAATTTTTTTACGTGGGATAATGATGTTTTGAACAATGACGCTCGCAGTCGTCAGCATGGCGCTATCTAGTGTTGATAGCACGGCCGATATTAGGGCGAGTAAAGTTATCACCATAATCGGTTTGATCCAAAGCCCGAGCTGCGAGTCATGAGCAATGTGAGCTATTAGCTTTGAGACGATTTGGTTTAGTTCTCCATCCGTCAGATGTACCGAACCGTAAAGCCCCATCATTACGGGCAATGTACCTAAAATCAGATAAGCGCATCCTGCTGTTATGCAGGCTTTTTTAGCTATATCGGCGTTTTTGGCTGCAAAAACTCGTTGCATGAGGTCGCTTCCTGGAAGGTTTCCGAGCATTCCTATCAGTAATAGATTGCTCCAGCCCATGAATGCTTTGAGATCTTGTGTGGGAATGACAATTTTTTTTGAATCCGGCAGTTTATTCCACAAAGAAGAGAGCGATCCAAATTCTACGATGACACATCCGGAGAGAACGATTAGCCCCAAGATCAATAGTCCGATTTGAATCGCGTCTGTTTTTGCCACGGACCACATCCCGCCGAGCATTGTGTATGCAGTCGCGACAGAAGCGGTGCATATTATTCCTAACCAAATGGGAGCTTCGAAGAAAACGTTGAGAATGCCCGCCACTCCAACAAGTTGAGCGGCAATCCATCCAAAGTAAGTGAAGGTCGAAAAGGAAAACATGAACTCTGCTTTCGAGCCAAACCGAACACGATAAAAGTCAGCGAGTGTGAGTAGATTGGCGTTCCACAAAGGCTTTGCGAGAAGAAATCCTGCGAGAACGAGACAAAGTCCTGCGCCGATGGGTTCAATCGCCATTGCGGACAAGCCAACATTTGAGATTTCGTCGGCGGCAGCTAAGAGAGTGCCAGCACCGAACCAGGTTCCGAACAAGGTAGCTGAGGCCATGAATAAGGTCATGCTTCGACCAGCCACGATATAATCTTCTAGTTCTTCAATTTGGGCCTTCCCACGTAGGGCGATCCAAAAAATTAGAATAAGATACCCGCTCAATGAGAGTGCAAACCAGTGTTTGATGTCCATCACTTATTCTTCTTTGCCACGCGAGGTTTCTCGACTGGGCTTCTATACCGCATGTTGAGTATTAGCACATCGCAAGAAAGTTAAATTGAGCGCGCAAGGCGAAACCCACCGTCGGGTCCAAGGAAGTCCGGAGATGTAATAAAGCGAAACGCCGCACGACAATTGCCTTCAAATGTAATCCACGATCCTCCTCTGACTACTTTTGAGGTCGCGTAGTCAGACAATTCATCATCGAGGTTCCAACGAACAACATCGCCGTTTTTCCATGGAATTTCCTCTTCGTACGTGTTGATACACCAGTCTCTCACGTTACCACTTTGTCCACGAACGCCGTATGGACCTTCATCAAGTGGAAATTGAAAAACGGAGGCAGGTGCTGGGGTTTCTTTATGACTTTGTCTCATGCAGCACCACGAAGGGTCCAAAGTATTTCCCCAGGGAAAAAATCGTCCGTCGATACCGCGAGCTGCTTTTTCCCATTCGAGTTCGTGAGGTAGGCGCCAGTCGAAACCAGTTTTTTCAGAGAACCAGCGACAGTAGGCTACGCATGAAAACCAGTTTATCGATGTAGCTGGTAGTTCTCCTTGCGTTTCGTGACTTAGATTTTTGTGGTCTGGGAACGCAAAGCCGGTATTTTCATCGTAATTATATAGCAATTCTCCTTGCTCACCTTTCTTGGCCGACCTTTGTCGCGGCGCATGTTCAAAGGCCTCTTTGGTTCTACCCGTTTCTAATAGGTCATTTAGAAAGGTGAGGTATTCAGCGTTCGTGACCGGATATCGCTTAATGATAAATCCCTCAAGCCACAACCTACGGCTTGAGAGGGATGTAGGGATTGTAGGATCGCCGCCACATCTAAACCAGCCTGCAGGAACATAGCAATCGTCATCGTTCAGATCTGTGACTTTGAACATTCGAATCACATATGGTTCTGATGTGCCTGGAATTATTGCCTTCCATTCATCATTTCGCGTTAGTGAAACGGGAACGATTGCCTCTTTATAATGCTCTTTTCGAATAATAATATGGTGGCTACCTTGAGGAATCTCAGCCGATTTCACGGGCGTACGACCCAGATGCCGTATAAATTGCGAAGCCATCCGTCGATTGGATTGACGATATTCACAAAGAAGCACATCGAACCCTTCAGGTTCGGTCGTGATACTCAGTGTGCCTTTCGACTCTAAATATTCTTCGACCATGATTCTCTCACGCGATGAAGAATGAAGTTGACTGGCGTGCGCGCGAAGTCTCAGTTCTGCTCTGGAAGCTCGTCGCTTATCTTCCTCAGTCTCGGCCTGTATGTGTTCTTTATGATAATGACGTACGAGCGCTCGCTGAACGAAAGAAGCCGAAGGCGCATGCATATAGGCCGCGTGAAGTTTTTGTTCTGCATCAAACCTTTTTGAGTCAATAGTCAGTGTGAGTTCATGAGCAAGATTTTCCCGTTGCCAAGCATAAGATTTTTTTCCTGCAGGAGCCCAAGCGGGAATCGTACGAAGAAGTTTCTCTGCCTCTTTCTGAAGTTCAATTTGCTGCTGTTCCAGAAACCCAATCTCGGTGCTGAGGTGCTTGTACTGTTCAAGCATCACTGCCGCTTCCTCATTTCTTTGTGTACCATCAATCCAACTTTGAATCGATTCAGCCAACAGGGTTGCGTTGGCAAAGCGTTCTTTCCTGACTTTATTCATCGCTTTTTGTTGAACTTTAACAAGCGGCCAGGGCGGCATCACGGCAAGGGTCGCTTCACTCAGAGACGATGACTCCCCCTCTGCGGCTTTTGCCAAGGTTTGAATGGGTTCCGATTCTTGAAATGGAGGAACGCCAGACAATATTTTATATAAGATAGCTCCCAGGGCGTAAATATCACTCGCCGTTCCCACCTGTTTTTGTTGTCCTCGCGCTTGCTCCGGTGACATATAGGAGGGGGTTCCGAAAATCGAGCCGGCGATAGTCTCGCTAGCCTCAGTCCCTGGACGTAAACGAATCGGCAATTGGTTTTGATTTTTTTGCGCGCTTTGAGTTGCATTCTCATAATCAGAGATAAGCTTAGCAATCCCCCAGTCGAGGACAAAGACTTCTCCATGTTCGCCTAACATAATATTCTGGGGCTTGAGGTCACGATGAATTACATTCTGGCTGTGAGCGTATGCCACTGTGACACATACCCTCTTGAATGCGTCAATGATTCGACGAAAAGTCCAGCCGTCTGTGGTCTCGCCCCATTCGCCATCGCGGATTGTTGTATGAAGTTCGTCACAAACTAGATCTAAATTTTTGCCTTGAACGATGGGCATCGTGAAGAAAAATTGTCCATTCTCGAGGTATCCAATATCGTGAACTGGAATAATGCCTGGGTGGTTAAGTTGCGATGTGATTTGAGCCTCTTCGATAAGTTTTTCTGCGCGTCGCCCGCTCTTTGAAAGGTCACTTCGCAACACTTTTAGTGCGAGCTCACGATTCAGACGGGTATCTAGCACGCGACGTACTTCTGCGGTTCCACCTCGTCCCAAAAGCCCTCGGTCGATGTAACGCTGATTGAATTCAGCCGAGGGCTCGCCATCATCTGTAAGGAATCCTTCTCGTTCAAAAGCACCGCCTAACGAAATCGTCGTTGGATGGTTATTCGCCGAAGCTTGTTGGTCTGATTCGTTAGCATTGGTCGATCGGTTGCTGTTCTGCGTTGCAGAATTGGCCGCATTTGGTTCAGGGGTGGTTACAGCACGATCTATCTCTGTGACTCGTTTATTTGGTTTTTCTGGTTGAAGTTTACGAGTCACTGTCGCGTCCTACTTCAAGGAAATTATCTCGACTTTCGGTGGAAGACAATTCGGAGATGTTG
>Ga0163109_10000049_pt1 | contig 99414 bp, 82 predicted proteins | sample CRUFie1St13metaG_FD_108704 | JGI IMG/M metagenome (GOLD analysis project Ga0163109, IMG submission 108704) | Marine microbial communities from the Costa Rica Dome - CRUD Field 142mm St13 metaG | ecosystem: Environmental > Aquatic > Marine > Oceanic > Photic zone | place: Costa Rica: the Eastern...
AGCTGTGCCAAATATCTCAATTTTTATGATCTCAAAGTGCTCCATAAAATCGCCGAAAAGGGATTCTAGTTTTCCTCCCTCTGAAATATTCTGGCCGTGGACTAAAACGGCATCCGAACTCTGTTCTTTTCGCAGACATATGGGAAGGGCACCTTCCGGTTCAGCATCCAGCCTTTATAACTTGGTATCCTCTGCTACGGCTGGGCCGGAACATTGGTACATCGGCCAGTGGGGCAGCTGCTCTTTGGTTCAACCTAGCCGCTAGGCAGGGAGATGGCAGCTCTGCTTTCTACCTATCGCAGATGTACCTGAACGGCGAGGGTATATAACAGGGCAAGATTGTCGCCAACGTTTGGACCGCCGTGGCCTTTGCTAAACGCATTGAAGGTGCGGGGGAGATTTTAACTCTGCTCAACGAGGAACTGACCGAGGAAGAAATCGATCAGTCGACACAGATACTCACTGAGATTAATGAGAAGCACCCAGAGATGCTGGGAGGTTAAACCCTAATTAGTAACTCCAGCGACACCATCCTGCTCCGAGTTGTACTCAAGCTCACAGGAATTTTGCTCCTTATTTAGCCATGGAGACATGCTGATGGCCTTGTTCCTTGGCAGAGATCCTCTAGCCGCGTTCTTTCTAGCTACTTCCTCATCATCTCCGACCCAGCGGACAAAATCATCCTCTGGATAGTGTTTCCAGATGGAGTCCTGTGGATTAAATTTTTTCAGTAAATAATTCCTGGGTATCAGGTTGAATAATGTTTCTGAAAGTTCCCTAATCACCAATAGAAGAAGGGTGAGCTGAGTCCACCAAAGGGACTAGGGTTCTCGTCAGCCCATTCTTGGAAGTTAGCCCGCTAGCCAACTATGCCATCAAAGCACTATTTTAATCGCGATCCGCTAAAGCTGATATCCCGTGGACCACTAAACTCTCCCCCGATGCGGTCCCCATTAATAACAGCTTTGAGATTAAAGGAATAGCCACTAATTGTAAAAATCGCAGTTACCGAGCCATCAGATTCAAGGACTACGTTTTTGAGTGGTGACTCGCCTCTTGGAAAAATAACTGAACCCGAAAATTCTTCACCCTCTTCATTGAGCCGTAGCTCTGGACTCATTCTCGCCCCGTTCATTGGGTTAACAAAATTAATAAGGAAATTGCCGCCTAGCGGTTCTTCATCTGCTTCAGGAATTTGGGTTGATTGGGTCTCAGCGACTTCCTGAACAGTTTGACAGCCAGCAAATAGAAGGCAACCGAGAGCGAGTAGGATGAAGAACGATTTCATAATTGAACCAAATCAGAGGTTGCCCCATCTTACGACATTTTTTTCTGGGGGCAGTTGATCCATATACATTTCAATGCGGCTGCCGCCTCCGACCCCTCCCCCGTTAGTGTACTTCACCAAGATCAGCAGTCTCAGAACACCAAGATCAGGGTGCTGCCGAACGGGTTATATGGTTAAAGATACCTCATCAGGCAATTATTGCCCAGATTAAATGTAACCCTATAATTATAATAAACCTTCTTCTACAAATCATTTATATCCTTTATGAGGAGAAAATTTTATAATGTCCCTCATCTATCGAGGCTGCCGGTTCGGTTATTGAGAGTGGCCCATTTTAGAGCGTGGATGCTCTTTCGGTTTCTGCCGGCGGCTATGCTGCCGGCGTAGCCGGCTGCGAAGGTAACGAAGGAACCGTATATAGATTAGAGCCAAAAAATAATGGTTTCGTGTTTGGCGACCTAGTCGGCTGCGGCTATCCCGACGACAATTCCTGAGAGAGTGCCGATTTCGTTGGCTTTGTGAGTGAAGAGACCGAGCGCTAAGGTACCGAAGTAGTAAAGTGTCATTTGGACTGATCGTTTGAAGGACGGGATTCAACTATCAATGCTGCTAAGGTAAAGACCGGGAGTTTGCCCGGTGTGTTTTTTGAATACACGATAGAAGTATGCCAGGTCGTTAAAGCCCGATTCGTAGCAGGCGTAGACAATATGTCTTGTTTGACGCAAGCGCTGGCGTGCGTACTCAATACGGCGTTCATTGAGATAGTTACTAAAGGTTTGGCCAGTTTGGGCTTTGAATAGTGTCGTAAACCGTCTCGGCGAGAGTGCACAGCGATCTGCCATATCTTCGATGCGCTGCACTTCGTTGAAGTGTTGATCCAAGTATTCGATCGAACCGCGCACGGCTGCGACGCTGTTGGATTCGAATGACTCACGCATTACGCAATGACCTCGGGCCATACGAATGAGCAAACTTTGTGCAATACCTGTTAATGTGATTTGCCAGCCAGTCTCGCGGTTCAATTGCTCACGCAGGCCCTTGCGGAAATCTTCCACGAATGCGTTGTGATGAAAGGCTGATTTAGCGCAACGTGCTTGCCCAATTGTTCCTTTGGCCAGAGTGGCCGACCAAATCGGCCTCAATGCCGAACCCGCAGCGGTCAACCTTTGATCGACGCAGATAATCACTAGCGTCAAGGGCTCATTCGGATCATCGACAAAACGATGTGGCCAATCTGCTGGTAAAACTAGAAGGTCATTGCGTTGAATATGCGTTGAGCTACCGGAAAATTCAAGCTGACCCTGTCCGACCGCGACCCAGCAGATTTTGTGGAATGCCCAATGGTCTAGTTCCATTTCGAAACCGGCGGCATGATGACTCTCCAACATACGTACCTGTCCTTTTGGAACCACGATCGGTGCTGGAGTCTGGCGGACCAGTTTTTCTGCGTCTCGATTCTTCATTGCCGGATAATGCAATTGGATTAAGCGGTTTCATCCAAGATAAAACGAAGTGCTCTGCTATTATGTATGTATTGGGACGTGAGCAGTTGCGAAGCAGTAATGAGCGGAATATTTCAAATAGAGAAATGGCTGAAGGGAAAGGTGTATGGTTATAAAACCTGCGGCCAATTTATCTTGAACCATGCGAAGTTGATTTGCCCCAAAAGTCTGCACAACGGACCGTGCAGAGGTACGTTGGATGACAAATGCGAAGTTATCCCAAAGATCGATTGTGTGTGTGCCAACATAGAGCTGAAAAAAAAGGAAGTGAAATCTACCAAGACCAGCCTGCCTCAGAACGATTCGTTGCTCAACAATGCTAGCTACGTCAACCTGATCGAGGAATTCCTAACTCGAATCCGTGCCCCCGGCAAAGGGCACCTTTCCATAGGGGTCCCTCAATTCGAATTTATGGAAGTCTAAGCGAAGCAAAGGACTAGCTGAAACGATTTTTTGAAAAATGAATTAGCGTAATTATGTCTCATACTAATATTCCAACAAACCACAATTGGACCGTTGAAATTGTTCCCGCTCATGCCGAACGAACCGATGTTTTTACCGGACTGGTGCAGGAAATTTTCGTGACCATGATTCCTGGAACGGATGAACGAGATATCCTCGGTGCCTTAGCCCAATTGAAAGCTGCGGGTTTTAAGCCTGTTCCTCACGTCGCCGCCCGTGGCTTCCGTGATGACCACCAGCTACAATACTTTTTTGAAGGACTGCGTGATCATGAGATTGAGAAGGTTCTTGTCATAGCTGGAGGCCTAAGCTCTCCCAGCGGTCCCTACGAGAACAGCTTACAGGTGCTTCAATCCAAAGCCTTTCAAAACTCCGGCATTTCTACCGTGGCTATAGCTGGACACCCAGATGGTAATCCAGTTGATAGGAAGGCCGAAATGAGTTTGCTTAAAAAGCTCGATTTATTGAGCGAACGAGGTTATGGAACTGAGGTGGTTACTCAGTGGAGCTTCGTGCCCGAAAAAGTAAACGCTTATCTCAAGGAGATGGAGACTGTAGGTCCAGGAATAGCTGTGCGGGTTGGCGTGCCCGGCCCTGCCTCGCTAAAAACGCTCTTAAAGTATGCCAAAGTCTGCGGCGTCTCGGCATCAACCGCTGTGCTTAAAAAACAAGGGTTCAGCCTCGGGCGTCTACTCTTATCGGGCGAGCCATCCAAATTTATCAATAAGGTCAACGGCTCGCAGAATTTTCATCTCTACCCATTCGGTGGGCTTGAAAAAAGTGCTAAATGGCTACGCGAACATAACTAGCCTGCGTGAAAATCCACCACGATACGAGCAAGTATCATCTATGCAAAAATATGAACACTCAAAATAACACCTCCCTAGAAGAAAAACTCCAGAAATTCAGCAGCCCAGTAGAAATGCTGCGCCATGCCCAGGTGGGTGGATACGACTTCCCCTTTCCCGGTCAGTACACTAACTGGCGTGACGAGCAGGAGGCATGGCAGAAAAGCGTTGTACTATTCGACCAGTCCTTCCACATGACGGACGTCTACTTCGAGGGACCGGATGTTGTGCGCCTGCTCTCGGACGTGGGGGTCAATACGCTGAAGAATTTTGGAACGAACAAGGCCAAGCAATTCGTGGCCTGTAACTACGATGGCTACGTGATAGGCGATGCGATCCTGTTTGGCCTTGCCGAAGGCAGGGTAAGCTTGGTTGGCCGTCCTTCTGTTCCGAACTGGGTGCATTTTCACGCGGAAAGTGGCGACTATGATGTTAAGGTGACTCGCGACGAGCGCACTGTCAGCAATGATGACTCGCGACTCATTTATCGTTACCAGATACAAGGACCGAACGCCTTGGACCTCATTAAGAGCGTGCATCAAGGCGATTTTCCGGACATCAAGTTTTTCAATCTGGGCGACCTCAAAATCGCAGGCAAAAAGGTGCGTGCTCTTAACCACAACATGTCGCGTATGGGCGGGCTCGAACTGCACGGTCCCGTCGAAGACCGTGATGTCATCCTCGAGGCGCTCTTGAAGGCTGGTCCAGAGTTTGACCTCCTCATGGGCGGCAGCCGCGCCTACTCAACCGTCTCTCCCGAAAGCGGCTGGATCCCTTCGCCGATGCCGGCAATCTATACCGGCGAGGCAATGAAGCCCTACCGCGAGTGGCTGAGTGCAAACGGGTTCGAGGCCAATGCATCCCTCGGCGGCAGCTTCTATTCTGACAATATTGAAGACTACTACCAGACCCCATGGGATCTTGGCTACGGCAAACATATCAACTTTGACCACGACTTCATCGGCCACGAAGCCCTCGAAAAGATGGTTGACCAGCCGCATCGACGTAAGGTTTGGCTGAAATGGAATAACGACGACGTACAAAAGGTTTTTGCTAGTCAGTTGGGCTCAGGCGACCGCTACAAATATATGGAGGTACCCAATGCTTATTATTCAATTTTACCGTTCGATAAGATCGTCGCTGAAGCACGCGTTGTTGGCTTGTCTACCTACACGGTCTACACCTCCAATGTTCGCAGTTGGTTCTCGCTGGCGATGGTCGACGAGGATGTTCCCGACAACACTGAAGTGAACGTGGTATGGGGCGAGGAGGATGGCGGTTCCGCCAAGCCGGTCGTCGAACGTCATATCCAGACTAACATAAGAGCAACTGTATCCTTTAGCCGTTTAAATGAAGATTAGTAGCACGCATTTGCGTTTAGTTGGCAGCTGTCCGGATCAAGTGGGTATCATTGCCCGCGTGGCCAGTTTTATTGCTGATCATGGAGGCAATATCACGGCGTCTAATCAATACGAGGATGTTCGCAGCAAAACATTTTTTATGCGATATGGTATTGAATATTTAGATACAAAAATGTCATACAGCGAATTCGCGGTAACTTTTCGTTCGCTTGCGGATGAACTTCGAATGAAATGGCATGTGACCGATCTCGCTGTAAAGCCCCGCATCGTTCTTTTGGTAAGTAAATTCGATCACTGTCTCGCATACCTGCTGCATCGTTGGAAGGGGGGCGACTTGCGATTCGATATTCCCTGTGTGATCTCTAATCACGAAACGCTGCGTGAGCTAGTCGAATGGTATGGTATCCCTTACCATCATGTGCCAGTGCCGAAGGAATCCGAGGCTAAAAAGGCAGCCTTCGAGAAGACAGCGGAACTTATCGAACAGGCGGAGCCGGATACAATTGTGCTGGCACGCTACATGCAAATATTTCCCGCTTGGCTCTGCAAAAAGTACCGTCATAAAGTCATTAATATTCATCACAGCTTTCTCCCGTCATTCATCGGTGCGAAGCCTTATCACCAGGCGGATGAGCGTGGCGTGAAGTTGATCGGTGCAACCTGCCACTACGTAACGGAAAACCTCGATGCGGGCCCGATTATCGAGCAGGATGTTGTGCGTGTCCGGCACAGCGATAGCATCGAAGATATGATGCGTCAGGGCAAGGATGTTGAAAATACGGTGCTGGCCCGAGGCTTACGATACCACCTGGAGGACCGCGTTTTGGTGCACGGCAACAAAACCATTCTGTTCAGCTAGAGTAGGAAACCCGTTTCGCATTTTCGCAGCGACTTTTTCTCTCAGTCTTGTTCTCTGGTTTTTGGGGAGGGAAATAAGATTCAGTTAGTTGGGTTAGATTGGCAGCTTTAGGTTCAAAAACAATGGGGCTTCGAAGCATGCGAAACAGTAGGGTGACTAATGGAGATCGCAGAGGTCTTCGAGTAGGCGGGGAGCTTGTGGTTGCGATTCTGCGAATTGTTTAGGCAGTATGGATATTTGGTCGGCCAGATTCTACTGTAAACCTGGCGAGCGATGTCGTCTTGCCGCCTATGCGAGTGACATTGTCGATAACCTTGTAATCCGAGTAGTAGGTATTAGGAGTAATGTCGCACATTATGTATCCGCGTTGGCGGTTGTGAAATTTAGTGCAGGGATTGCGGCCGAGGAATTCGTCTAGTCCTTCGAATTGCGATGGTCCATTGCCGCCGCTAGAAAGGGAGGTAGTGGCGAATTCGGAGGCCACGAGAGCTTGGTCGGGCTTGAAGTCGTCAACGCGGAGCTCGTTGGCCCAGCTCGAATGGATGTCGCCGGTGAGGACAACGGGGTTTTTGATTTTGTGGTTCTGTAGGTGCTTGAGGAGAACTTTTCGTTCGTGAGCGTAGCCGGGCCATTGGTCCATGGAGTAGGCGGCTGGTGAGTTGGCATTCGAGCGATCGACGAGAGCCATCATGACTTGTTGGGCTAGGATGTTCCAGGTGCCTTTGGAGCGGGACAGGGAATCGAATAGCCAATTACGTTGGGTTTTGCCGAGGAGGGTTTGTCTTGGATTAGTGGCGGCGGTATTGAGCGGACTATGTCGGTCGCCGTTCGGTTGGTCGCTGCGGTATTGGCGGGTGTCGAGAATGAAGAATTCGGCGAGAGTACCGAAGCTCCCCTTGCGATAGAGAGTCATGTTGGGGCCGACGGGAAGTGAAGAGGTGCGTAGAGGCATCATCTCATAGTAGGCTTGATAGGCATTTGCACGGCGGATGAGGAATTTGGCGGTATCGATTCCCTGTTGTTCGGAAATGTCGTTGGCACAGTTGTTGTCGAATTCGTGATCGTCCCAAGTTACGAACCATGGACAGGCGGCGTGCATAGCTTGGAGTTCCTTGTCCCCTTTGTACTGGGCGTAGCGGATGCGGTATTGGTCCAGGGACTCAGTTTCGGGGCCTAGGTGGGTGCGGACTTTACCGTTTACTCCGGCATATTCGTAGATGTAGTCGCCAAGGTGAAAGACAAAATCGGGCCTGTCGGCGGCCATTTGATGGTACGCGGTAAATAGGCCTTGTTCGAAGTTCTGGCAAGAGGTGACGGCAAAGCGGAGTTTGTCCGGTGAGGCGTCAGGTGCGGGGAGCGTCCGGGTGCGGCCGACGGGACTGATAGCGTCGCAGGATTTGAAACGATAAAAATACCAATGGTCTGGCTTGAGGTTTCGGGGCTCGATGTGGAGGGAGTGACCGAGTTCAGGCGTGGCGTTGACCTTGCCCGACTGGACGATTTTTTTGAAGGAGTTGTCTTCGGCGATCTCCCAATAAACCTCCACAGGAGTCTTGGGCATGCCGCCGCCCGGTTCTAGGGGCTTGGGCGCGAGGCGAGTCCAGAGGATGACACTTTCGTGATCGGGGTCACCGGACGCGACGCCGAGCGTGAAAGGATTTTTGGTCAAGTCGTGAGCCGTTGTGGCGGAGCCGTATTGGCTTAGGAGAGGGATCGATGAAAGGGAAGCGGCGTAGGCCAGGAAGAGACGGCGAGAGAGTCCACCTTCGTGGCGAAGGGCCTTGGGAAGGTCGTAGATGTTCATAGTTTATGAAATCTACCATGGGAGCGTGGTGTGTCAAATTGTGAACAAGCAATTTGATTGCAGCGATCGAGGACATAATTACTTATCATCACAACCGAGGAACTTACGAAAAGTTATATCTAGGAATGTACCTGGTTACGGGAATTGTTGCTGGCTTTCAGGATGAACATAGAAAGCTACAAAATGAGATTTGGCCCGAATTGCCGTTGGTGCTCTCGGCGGCGGGTGTATCCGATTGAACGATATTTCTGGATGAAGAGAATCTGACGCCTTCAGCGGTGCAGAAGTTGTCGGATGTCCATTCGGGTGATCAGTTGTTAGGGAAGGGAATCTTAAAGGAGTGGTGGGCTTACATGGCCGATTTAATAGATACGAATTCTGATAACTCGCCGGTTTGCGGTTAGCTGAAAAAAGTGTTTCACGCAGATTTAAGAAGGAATTCTGGATCGTGAGGGCAATCGTTTTTGGCATAATTGTGCATGTGGCAGTGAGTTGTTCGCTTTGGTGAACTCGCTCCCTAGCGTTTTCAAGGGAAATTAATAGGGTTGCCTGCCGTCTTTGATTTCAAAGCTAGCAAGATTCGGCCTACAATTCAGGTGAGCGTTCCCAAAACGGTGTTCAATCGTTTTTCTGGTGATCCCCTGAGATTGATGTATGGGATTCTAAAGTGCTCAAAAATCGATTGGAATTGCTTGTGCAGTCTCTGGCGTTCTTGCGGGCTGACGCGCTGGCCTGGATCCGCTTTCCAGGGAATGTCGGGCTGGCATAGGTAGTATCGATCGTAGATGCGGCTAAGGAATCGTTCATCGACCCAATGAATAGACGTGTTGAAATAATACTGTGCGTAGAGTATTGATGAGAGGAGATTAGTATCATGGAAAACGTATCGGGCCGCTTTCGCATAGGCGTCATCTTCAAGGCGAATCTGTCCCTGAGCGATGGGTTCGAGGTCGGATTCGTCGAGAGGCCGATCGAGCTGTTCGACATGCTGGCGCACGTATTCATTCGAGCAGGGGTCACCAAAATGTTCTGCGACGGCCCGAGCGATGGTGCTCTTCCCCGTACATTCCGCCCCTGAGAAAACGATCCGGCGAACCTTAGTTAATGGGGTTGGCATGTTGAGAGAGTTCCTTCCTCCAGCTAAAGAATCCTAATACCGCCATTACCGTGAAAACGGTAAACATCGCGACCGCGATCCAGTAGCCCTGGATCGCCCAAAGAACGATAAAAGCCGTGTCTGCAATGAACCAAGCGATCCAATTCTCGATAAGCTTCCGACTCAGCAGCAATTGTGCAAGAAAGGAGATTGAGGTAGCGAAAGCGTCGAGATAGGGAAGATTGCATTCCGTATATCGATCTAGAATCGTTCCGATCCCGATCGTAGCGAGGAGACTGATCCCGCCTATCGCCATGCTCTGTTTCAAGGTCATTCGTGTGATGGCGAGCGATTTGCTGGTGGGAGTACTTTTGTTTTTTCCCCGAGAGGCTAATCCCCATTTCCACCAGCCGTAGGTCGATATCGGAATGAAGCACGCGTTCAACGTCATCGCCGCATAGAGCGACGCGCCGTAGCTCAGGTAGGCGTAAAGTCCGTAGCAAAACAGGAAAAAGGGCCAGGCAAGGACTTTTTCTTTGATGCTCAGGTAGACTCCGATTAGCCCGGCTGCCGTTCCGAGCCACTCCACTGTTGAGGCTTGTTGAATCTGAGTAATGATTGATTCCATGTAACGGTATCTTGTCGAAAGAGTAAATCGTTGGAACTGTCCATTCTCGAAATCAAATGCGGGCTTCGCCGGGCAATAATGCAATTGTTTTTTCGAGGTCTTTCGTTGGGAGAGCGGGTTGTTTCGGCTAAAATCGGTCAAAGCGTGTTCAAGTCGCTATTGACAAAACCAGTAAGGGGCTTATGCAGTTTGGGTATCCTTAGGGGCGACCTGGTATGGGTCTGAGATAGCTTCCTCGCTGATCGGAATGACGAGCAGTGCAGACTGGTCCCTTTGAACCTGATCCGGTTTGTACCGGCGTAGGAAAAGGAACGAGTCCTATTCTTGTTTTGGAAAGGATTCACCTTTCTTCGCTCAATACCGAATCTCAAACCGCTAATATTGAGATCCTAAATGAAGAATAGAAAAACCTTGAAGGCCATCGCGGCAGGCGGCGTCATTGCCCTGACGGCGATCGGACCGACTAATGCCCAGGAAGTTGCTGATGCAAATGGCGACGCTATCGGCTTGCCCTCCGTTTTCGTGACGGGTGATTTATGGCAGACCGAGCGCGGCAAAACGACGGCGAGCGTCAGCCTGCTTGATCGAAAAGAGCTGGAAAGCCCTGAATGGGGTCACTTTGATGACCTTTCAGCCTACCTGCCAAATCTAACCACGACCGGTGGCACCGCTCGCTCCCGCTACATCCAAATCCGGGGTATCGGTGAGAACTCGCAGTTTGAAGGCGAAACGCCTGATTCCGCCGTGGTTTTCCTCATCGACGACATGGACTTTACCGGGCTTGGATCCGCGGGGAGTCTTTTCGACGTCAAGCAGGTCGAGGTCCTTCGCGGGCCGCAAGCCGGAGCCTTCGGAGCCAACGCGGCGGGAGGATTGATTCGCATTGTAAGTGCGGAACCCACTCCTTATTGGACGGGGACAGCGCAGACGAGTATGGGTGAGAACTCGATGTATGGCGGCGAGATTGCTATCGGCGGACCGTTATCTGAAAACGACCCGGAAAGACTGACCATGCGCTTCGCATTAAAGAGCCAGCAAAGCGATGGGTTTTACAGGAACGAATTTCTGGGTCGAGATGATACCAATGAGCACAATGAAACCTCTGCACGTTTCAAACTTCGTCTGAAGGAAGACCGCTACCAATGGGATGGGGCCTTGTTATATGTGGATATGAATGACGGTTACGACCAGTTCTCCATGGGAAACGATCCTTTTAGAAGCTTCTCCAACGAGCCCGGAAGAGACGAGCAAGAATCCCTTGGCGTTAGCTTGAAGGGTCAATTCGATCCCGGGGATGTCTTCGAAGTTACTTCGAAGACATCCGTCATTAAAACCGACTCCTTCTATAGTTATGATGCGGACTGGACCGAAGCATCTTACGCCGGCTATCTTTCCACCTTGCGCGATAGAGAAGTATTCAATCAGGAGATACGAATCGATAGCGACAGCAGTGAGCTTAGTCGTTGGACAGTCGGGTTGTATTATCAGAATCTCCTAGAAGACTCGGACGTGCACTACCGCGACGGTGATCCCAGCCAGGGCGAGTTCAGTTTCGGCCAGGCGGATGTCGATTCGATATACGAAACGGAGACGATCGCTGCTTTCGGTCAAATGGCGTTCGAACTTAATGAAGAAACCCGCATAATCGCGGGATTACGATATGAGATGCACGAGGTTGCCTTCGACTCGGTATCCAACGAGTTGGGCTATTATCAAGGCTTCCTCTATGACGGGAAAAACGGGAACGACGATGATGTCTTCGGTGGTAAGCTCACACTGGAGCACGACTTGAATACGGGCGTGATGGCCTTCGCGAGTATCGCTCGCGGCTACAAGGCCGGCGGTGCGAATAGCGGTACCTTCACGAGTCCTAAGTATCCGAGCGTATATGGCGAAGAAACGCTCTGGAATCTCGAAGCAGGCGTCAAAGGAAGCTGGGTGGACAACCGATTGACCAGTCAGTTAACCGCTTTTTGTCTCAGTCGCGACGATGCCCAACTTCGCGACTCCGTAGGCGCAGGCGGCTTCTTCCGCTATTTGACGGTTAATGGAGAGGATGCGACGCATCTCGGAGCGGAGGTAGAATTGCAGTGGCAACTCAGCGAAGACTGGAGAATCGAGGGTGGTATCGGATTCCTGAATGCAAAGCGATGCTCCTATGCGGATCCAGGAGGACTTGTGCCTGAACGCGAGCTAGCGAGTTCTCCTAGCTACAACTACAATTTTCGGCTTAACTATAGTGCGGAATCCGGAGTCTTCGGATCCGTCGCCCTGGCTGGGAGGGACGCTTACTTTGAATCGAACAGCCATCTCCAACAGCGCGATGCGGTCGCCACCGTAAATGCATCCGCAGGTTACCAGTTCGAAAACTGGCGCATCTCGTTGTGGTCGAAGAATCTTCTAGACGAGCGCTACGCAAGCCGCGTGTTCTTCTTCGATAACGGAGACGGCGATCGTCGTTACGAAGCCCTCGCTAACCCACGGCAAATCGGAGCGACGCTTTCCTACGAGTTCTAGCCTTTCTGTCGCCACCTTTGAACGAGTATGAGGTATCCTTTTAAAGTTCCCTTACGTATGGCTGCACTCAGAAATTGGCCTTTCCTATGTTCACAAAAAAAGACCGCATGAATCGGTCTGATTTTTTGGTGCCCAGGGGGGGACTCGAACCCCCACACCTCTTGGCACATGAACCTGAATCATGCGTGTCTACCAATTCCACCACCTGGGCAGGTGTATGTGAAAAGGAGGGAAAGCAAATGGAAATCGGAGAATCGAGCAAGTTAAATTCTGTGTGATCAAGGTGGATAGGGGGAATGGTAATGGAAAAGGGATCGATTAGCTTCGCTCAGGGTTGTGCCTCAAACTTGAGGTTTGGCCATCTATGCTCCTGCTGGGTCGCTCCGTGGGTTTGAGCTAGAACGCTCAAAGTCCTTAGGACATGTGCTCCGTGCTGCCCTCATTGTGTTAGTCCTGCGTTGTTCAAGTGTCGGCTATTACTCCGGCACCGCACCGTGTTTTGCTCCGTCAAATCCTACATTTGGCGGTACATGATTCTGAATCATGGGTTTCTACCCTTTTAACCAAATAGGCGTTTTGATTTAAGGGTGGGGAAAGCAGAGAACTTAATTGGGGCGAGCAAGCGAAATTGGATTCTTAGAAATGAGATTGAGACGACTTACAAGGTATTGTGGCTTTTCAGGCTCTTTTCTGAAGAGTGGAACGCTCGTTTCTTTCGAGACAGTTGACGTTTTTACACTTGGCGGCGGAGTGAATCTCCCCAATGTGGATCACGATCCTATGTTATTGGACGTTCAAGATCTCAGAGTATTGTTTCATTCCCGCGATGGAGTGAATGAGGCGGTAAAAGGTATATCCTTCCATTTAGAGGAGGGTAAAACGCTGGCCATCGTGGGAGAGAGCGGGAGCGGCAAGAGTGTGACGTCCATGGCCCTGACAAAACTGCTGCCACCGGAACCGCAGTGCTGCGTTTCGGGGAAAGCCTATCTGGATGGTGAAAGCCTTTTAAATCTTTCGGCTAGCGAGATGCGGGCGGTGCGGGGAAAGCAAATAGCCTACATATTCCAGGAACCTTCTACGTCGTTGAATCCTTACTACACGGTGGGAAATCAGATTGCGGAGGCGATCAAGTTCCACCGTAAGGAGGTTTCCGACGTTTGGAAAGAAGTGGTCAAACTGTTGGATCAGGTGGGCATACGCGAGCCGGAAAAGCGGGCGGTGGACTATCCTCATCAAATGAGTGGTGGAATGAAGCAGCGTGTCATGATTGCCATCGCCTTAGCGTGCCAGCCTAGAATTCTCGTTGCCGATGAACCGACAACAGCGCTTGATGTGACCATTGAGGCCCAGATTATAAATCTACTCAAGGACCTCCGTGCTCGGCTCAATATGTCCATTATCTTGATTACGCACAATTTTGGAATCGTTGACGAGTTCGCCGATGACATAGCGGTGATGTTTCGCGGGAAAATTGTAGAAACGGGCCCTGTGGAAAGTGTTTTATCGAAGCCTCAGCATCCCTACACTCAGGCACTAATCAATTGTATTCCAAAATTGGGTAAAAATAAAAAACGATTGCCGGTGGTTGACTACGCGGAATTGGAAAAGTGAATTTTGATGAAACTGAGCGGAAATGGTAGAGCAATGGTGAGCTCTGTTGGTAAGGTGAAGAAGGAACCTCTATTGGAGGTTCGCGACCTGAGCGTGACATTCAAGGCGGAGCGTGGTGGATTCATCAAGCGGGTGGAGTATGTCTACGCGGTCAAGCGAGTGTCGTTTCAGATCAGAAAGGGCACGACTATGGGATTAGTGGGCGAAAGTGGTAGTGGCAAGAGCACCATCGGCAAAGCAATTCTTCGGCTGGCTCCTCTGGGAGAGGGTACGATCCACTATGGTGGCCAAGAGCTTACGGGACTTGCCGACAATGAGTTCATGCCCTTCCGTAAGCGAATCCAGACGATTTTCCAGGATCCCTACGCCTCTATGAATCCTCGGCTGACGATCGCCTCGATCGTTGCAGAGCCATTGATCGTGCACGCACAAGCTATGAATCGGAAGCAACGGGAAGAGATCGTTGCGGACTTACTAGAGAAAGTCGGCCTTCCTGCCGACTCGATGAATCGGTATCCACACCAATTCAGCGGTGGCCAACGCCAGCGAATTTGTATTGCTCGCGCTCTGAGTAGCAGTCCGGAGTTTATCATATGCGACGAGTGCGTTAGTGCACTCGATGTGAGCGTCCAGGCGCAGATCGTCAATCTGCTTCAAGACATTCAGGACGAACTCGGGATTACGTATTTGTTCATCGCTCATGATCTGGCTATCGTTGAGCACATGTGTGATGAGGCGTTAGTGATGGAGCTCGGAGAGATCGTGGAGCAAGGACCGACGGATTCGCTCTACCGCTCGCCGCAGCATTCGTACACGCACCGATTGCTCAGTGCGGTTCCTCGCATGCCGACGATAGCCTGAGCACATTGAGAGTCCAGGCTTGATGGGGTCGCTCCATTTTGAGCGCTCAAGGAATAATCTCTTTGTAGTCGTCGCCCAGAATGGGATTCTGTCGAGGTGATTTACGGCAAATGTGACGATTCAGACCAAAGAATCGCTTAGGTCTTGATCGTTGGCGCGAAAATCGCGTTATGATTTGTCTGAACTAAATCACCCCCATTTACTGGCTATGAACAACGATTGGAAAAATTTGGAATCACGAATTGGATTTGATCTCGATTCAGGCGAAAATTCCTATGATGAAGAGGGATTAGTAGAGTATCTAAATATCAAACTCCGATCTAAGGGGTACCCCATTTTTGGGGATGAGAAAGACTATCCTTTTCTCCAGATCGGGGGTTCCCTTCTCCAGAGCGTCGCAGAGAAGAATCGGCTCCTCCGAAAGCATTTGTGCCCGGTTGACCAGCGAATCCAGGACTATTTGGAGCGATTGTTCAGTGATTTGGACGTGGAGAAGCGCAATTGGGTGCCTACTGATTCGCTTATACTGGAGCGTCATGGGCTGGCTCGGGCGCTATCCCTTCCTCCGGATGAAGACTCGTTTGTCTCTGACATCGTAAGTAGTTTTCGAGTTAAGCAGGGCGTATTGAACAATCCTGCTAGTGACCGTCGGACAACCAAGGGCGTGTTTCACGTCTCTGAAGGTGGACTGCCGGTTCCTGCGGATAAGAAATCGGTTCCCTTGCCGGTATTTGCGAAACTTTTGGAAAAAGCCTTGAACCCGCCAGACGATCTCTTGGAGTTACCGTTTACCTCTACGCAGGAAGACAAGGCTAGATTGTTCCTCTCGTTAATGTTGCGGCCCATCGTGCAGCCAGAAGTGGAAGGAGTTACAGAGGAGAAGCGTCTGGAAGTGCGGTTCTTTGCTCCGGGCAACCTTGCGAGCAATCTCGATTTCGTGGAAAGCATTTTTGGAAATGCTGGCGATCCGTATTTATCAGAGAACGACAGTGGGCTGGACGTCAAACATTGGTCGGGTCATACGGGATGTGTTATTCTCGCGCCGCATTTAGTGAACTTTACCAAAAAGGAATTGGGATTACCTCCAATGGCCGAAGCAACAGAGCGTCAGAAACGCGATGGGATGTGCTGGGAATCTGAAGACGATTTATACAATGATGGGGGTGCTTTTAAAGTAACCTCTCGCGACAGTAGTGGCGTTGTGGTCACATTGATAGCGGACAATTATTACGGCTACTGCAAGAAAGAGGTTAAGACGCAAATTTCCTACGCAGCGAATCTCTTAGGGAATGTTGAGGAAGAACATGCTGGAGGAGCCATTTCATTCGCGAGCTATGACCTCGGTGAAGAGTTTCACCTAAGTAAGTACATCAAGGAGGTGGATCACTCGTTCTTGGAAACGGTTGAGTATATGGAGGGGGATATTAATGTGTTTGAAGAAGGATACGCAATTGATAAGACCTATCCGGATATATACTACATTTCCGCCGAGTCGAATATTACATTGCATGACCAAACGATACGGTGGGAACATAATGGAGAGAAGCAAAGTTTACAGCTTCAGCCCGATGTTACGTATATTCTTCCGTCCGGATACAAGGTTGAGATGATTAGACCCATGGTGGGGAGACGCTGGCGCTTGATTGGGACTAGGGCTGTGGGTACCTATTGCCACAAGCCGTGTACCGTCTCTGGGGGTGGGAAGTCCGAGATCTCGAAGTCGCTTGCTGACGCTATCGTAGCCGGTCCTGTTTTCACTGCGGACATTGAGAAGGACTTCGACATGGTCGAACAAGTCTTGGGCAAAGATTTCGGGTCCCGCTTTGAAGACCCAAGTTTGCAGAAAGTCGAAGGCAGGCCGATCCTTAGCGAGGGTAGGTCGCTGGGTTCAGTGATTAAACTACTGTCGCCGTCGCGAAAATATACGGACGAGTATAATGAGTGGTTACGATCGATACCAGGGTATATTATCGATATAGTACTCGTTGTAAAGCGTTTCTACAAGAGTGACTGGGGAGAGGATTGGCGCGGCCGTTTCAGTGTGGATGTCGTTAATGGCAAACCTGGAAACGAGTTGAAGTATCGCAATCAGAAATTGATCAGCCAGTATCTAAGAGTTGGTTTCGAGGAGAATGGCTCATGGCGTGTATTTAGTTTGAGAAAAGATTTCTCGCCAGCGATGAAAATCCAGACCGAAGACGACATTTCCTCTTCGGTTGTCGTTCCCGCCTCCCATGTGGAGGGCCTGGACGATGGATTGGAGAACGATCGGTCTCTTAAGTTTATTTTAAATTGCGAGTACCGACTATTCCAACGACCCGACGAGGCGATTCACAGGGGATATGACAAGACGACGGAGAAGGACTTTTCTCGTCATGGGCTTTTCTTTTCTAATTATGAGCCGCTGAACCGTGAGGATACTAAGGCGATTGAGAAAGATGCGATTCGTTTTGGCAATTTCACGGAGCCGATGCAAGAGGGCATTGCTGCCTTCAATCAGGCTGAATCTCCAGATTACGCAGTGGTGTCTTCCGAGCCAAGGCTCGTCGCCGGGGTACCTTCGGCTAACCCCCGGTATTTGCAGAACCGATTGGATATGGAAGATGGTCGATCGACTTACATCGCAAAGGTTGGAGCGCGACTTTACCGTCGTATTCCCAAGGGGAAGACACCGCCTTTCCCTGTGAATGCTGTACTACCGGGGCGTCGTAACAATCCGCCCTCCAAGGGAATCCGGGCATTAGCTGTTTATAATCCAATTCATTACCAAGAACTACCTGAATTGCTGATGGACTTCACCGCCAGTTTGACTGGTAAGTCGCCTTCGACTACGGGGGCTGGCTCTGAGGGGGCTTTGACGAAGGGTCCTTTCAATATGCTTTTGCCAGTAGTGGATCTGAACAACGCTCTCGTATCATATTTGGTTACCGGCTACGAGTGCTTCACTTCTTCCGCGGGCTGTATCGGCCCTAAGTTTCGTTGCGACCATGACATTAGCCTGTTGATTCCTGAACTTTGGAGCCGAATGACGCATTCCGAGAGAAAAGCGGCTTACATGATTGAGAACGGGTATCTCGAAGCGTGTGAAGACTTTGAATACGGAGGTAAATTGGTTGAAGCTTCGCGACTAGGCTACCGTATCACGAGCGAATTCGTTCAGGAGTACGGAGGCCGGGTATTCAGCAATCCGAGGTCGGTGTTCACCGATTTTATCCTGAAACCGGAAACTCAGGATCTGGACGTGTTCGTGGATGGAATCAACAATATCGTAGAAACTCAGCGAAGGGTAGCGTTGAATTATTTTGAAGATGGTTCGATTGATGCGGCCTGCCCCCCACTCAAAGCATTGCTCAACGTCATGGCTCATGGGGATTATGAGGGTATGGGGTATCGGGATCCCAAGTTTAGATCAATGTTCACCCTCGATGCGCTAACCTCTAGCGACTGGTATCAGGAACGCCTAGATACAAAGCAGAAAGTGGATATAGAGTTATGGGAACGCCACCAGAAGTATTTGGAAGCATTCTTGAGAATAGACATTAACGAAGGCATGGAGGAACGCATTGACGAAGAAGGGCTTCGTCGACGCATCGCACGACGTATTGAGACTTTTAAGTCAAATGAATATCGTGAGAAGCTGGAAGGGTGCCTTGGGGTCGACCCGTGTTTGTTTAGTTGGTGATTTTAGGAGATTGCCCCGTAAGTTGAATTGTAGAGCCGACTACCCCTTGTCAGCCGCTTTAGTTAGTCCTTTATCGCTTGCTGCAGGGGTAGGTGTGATAATAACCTAGATATCAGAAGAACTGTAAACCCAAGACGGGTGTTTTGACTTTTGAACAAGAGCAAAAATTCTTTCCGAAGATATCGTGAATAATGGTGGATATAAAGGACGTATCGCCCCGACTCCTACTGGTTTTATGCACAGAGGGCATGCGAAAACATTTCTCGCCGCTCAGAGGCGTGCGAGAGAGTTTGGGGGTCGGTTGATCCTGAGGGTGGAAGATCTTGATGGAGACCGGTGCAAACCAGAATTTACGGATGCTCTAGTAGAGGATTTGCTCTGGGCGGGATTGCGTTGGGATGAAGGTCCAGACCGCGGAGGACCCAGCGGCGAATACGTTCAAAGCAAGCGATCTGCGGTGTTCGTAGAGGCGTGGAGAGATCTCATATCGCAAGGTGCTATTTTCCCTTGTGAATGCTCTAGAAAAGACGTTCTGTCGGCGGTTCAAGCGCCCCACGATGAGGGAGGTGAACCATTGTATCCAGGGACCTGTCGGAATCGATCGACGGCGTTTTGGTCTGAATCAGAAGCTTTGGAGTGGAATTGGAGAATGAGGGTACCTGATGGTGAGACGATTTCCTTTACGGACGAGAATCTTGGAAACCTACGTTTTGTTACGGGGGTCGATTTTGGCGATTTCCTTGTATGGAGAAAAGATGGAATTCCGTCCTACGAACTGGCGGTGGTTGCTGATGATATCGCGATGGGTATCACGGAAGTGGTTCGAGGTGAGGACTTGCTTCTGTCGACCGCTCGTCAATTATTGATATATCGAGCTCTCGGAGCGACTCCTCCTGCTTTCTATCATTGTCCTTTAGTTCGTGATGCATCTGGAAATCGACTAGCAAAGAGAGACAAAGCTCAAAGTTTGAGGGAGTTGAGGGCCGGCGGAATGGATCCAAAGATGCTTTAGCCTACTTGCTCTCTGGAATCGTTCGGATGAGGCGAAAATTGTAGTCAACGAGAGCGAAGCTCAGAGATCTGGGATCGCTTCCGATTTTTTCGGGAGGAGTCGGACTATAGAATCTGAGGGTGTTATTGCCGGGGATAAGGATGAGCGGTATTGTGTAGACGTCCCCGTAAAGCTCCTCGTTCTCCGCTTGCCAGATGAGCTCCCCATTGACTTCGAGAATGATGTCGCGAGGACTGATCGTCTTAGGAGTGAAACTGAATTCAACTTCTATACTTTGATTACGAGGGACAAAGAATTCGGCAACGCTATCACCTTGAGACCATCTCCAATAGCGACTTTTCTTACCCTCATTGATAGACCATCCATTCGTGAACTCCAGATATGAATATTCGTTCGTTGAAGGGTCGTAGGCCAAATTTGACTCGTCGATCATTTCGAATCGCTCTTCAATGAGCCTCGGTTTGAACGAGCTAATTCCGACAAATGTTAATGTATTAGCGAAAACCAGGATAGGGATAAGAAAGAGTTTTCTGGAAAATAAAATATTGAAAGCAATAGTCATCGGGAGGAGTAGGCGCGGGACGGCCTGAAGGCCTTCCCATACGGCGGGTCCCAGTACGAGCATCAGGATAGCGAATACGATGCCGATTCTTGACCAGATTGAATTCTTCTTCGGTCGCACTAAAAGATAGATTCCCTGTACTAGAAGGCAGCCGAGGGTTGCTAAGGTCAAAAATGTTCCGGGAGGAAAGCCCTTGTCGCCCGCCACCTTAATTATGGTTAGAAAAGTCTCGAACGCTCCCACAAAAGGCAGGGTGAAATTTCGGGTGCTAATATTATCAGAATTTCCGAATTGGCTCGAACTGAGTATGTAAGCGAACCAAAAGATGAAGGGAAGGGTGGCAAGGGCCGCTTTGAGGATGAATTGAGAGTTAAGATTGGAGCGAAGCTTGCCCCGCCCGAGGAGGGTAACGACCGCAATGAGGTTGGTCTCTTTTCCGAGCCCGGCTAGTCCGAGAGTGGTGGCCCCTAACCATGAGCGTCTTGTTTCGATCAGAAAGGCTGCCAAAACTATGAGGAAAAGGCTGGGACCATCGAGGAGGGCGCGGCTAAAGCTGTTGACGAGTCCTAAAGTGAAGAAACAGGCGATGTAGCGAAAGGTGTTTTGGGCGTTGATGGGTGGCAGCCAGCGTAGAAGAAGGATTGCTGTGAGAAACCAGAAGATGGCGTTCTGGAATGAGTAGGCTTGTATTATCCACGAGGGATTACCAAGTCCAAGGCACCAGGCTGTCCAAGAAAACAGAATACGTCTCGCGCGATAGGTGTAGTTGTCAAGGGCTTTTTCGATCTCTGTTCCCCTTGCCAGAGGCTTCAGAGCCAACTGAGCGTAGAACTGGCCGTCGCACCCGTCTTCATGAGTGTAGTGAGGGGTCTCTTTGAGTAATTCAATCGATCTCTCTTGAAAATCATGATTGAACATGGGCAACAGCGAATAGCCATGGTTGTAGTGGTGATACTGGTAGATTTTGAGTGCAAAGAAGACAAAAGCTGCGATATAGATTGATTTGTAGACCAGTCGCTTGAGCCGTTCCGTAGGGCCGTTGGTTGACGCATTTTCCATCTAAAGTCTTTAAAGCCTCAGCGAGAAATTGGGCATTGCGCACTGTTCTACGAGCCTTTCCAGAGCGACCTTTTCTGCGTTGCGCATTTCGATTTTGTCATCGTCCACGATATCATTGAAACCGCATAGATGCAAATATCCATGGGTTAGATAGAGGGTTAGCTCTTCGGCGAAATTCTTATCGTTTTCCTTTGCGTAGCTTTGAGCTAAAGCGGGACAAACACAGATCTCGCCCGCCGTGCCGTCATCGGGGTCTCCTGAGAATGTGATGACATCAGTCGGGGAATCGTTCTGCATGAATACGTCATGAATGCGAGATATCTCAATTTTGGATACGAAAGCGATCGAGATCTCCCCTGGCGGAGGATCGAATCCGCCAAACTCGTCTAGGATGGCGAACATTCGCTCGATTTCCTGATCGTTGAAGCTGAGAGCGGGGCAAAGGCTATTGACCGACACCCGCTTCGACTCGTTCGGACTTTCGTTCATGCGTTGTCTTTTTGGCGGATGTGTTATCCTGCTCTTTGGATCCAGGGTAAGCGATTCGCGTATGGAGCGAATTGATCAGAGTAAATATAAAACTCTCTTTGATTTTGGCGAGTTCCGCCATAGTGATCGCACATTCATCCAGTTGCCCGTCATCGATATTAGATTTGAAAATTCGTTCAACCAGTTCCTCAATATTTTGGGGCGTCACTTTCGGCAGAGATCGGCTCGCGGCCTCGAGAGAGTCCGCAAGTAGTATAACCGCACTTTCCTTAAACCGTGGCTTGGGCCCGTCGTAGCGATATGTCGATTCCAGAACTTTGCTTTTCCCTGATTCGTCTTCCCCCGCTTGCTGCACTGCTTTGTGGTAGAAGAAGCGTATCAGGTTAGTTCCGTGATGCTGACGTATAACATCGATGATGGGACGGGGCAGCTTAAAGGTGAGTCCCAGATCCACACCCTCTTTGACATGGCTCTTTATCACGAGAGCACTGAAGGAAGCCGTTTTTTCGTCGTGTGGGTTGTGACCATCTAGCTGGTTCTCGGTATAGTACTCCGGCTTAATCATCTTTCCGATATCGTGGAACATACAACTTACACGTGCTAGTAGGGCGTTGCCTTTGATAGCGTTGCAGGCATTTTCCGCCAAGTTGGCAACCATCAGACTATGATGCCAGGTTCCCGGAGCTTCAAGTTGCATGCGCCGTAGCAATGGGTGGTTGTAGTCACTTAACTCCAGTAGCGTGATGTTGGTTGTCCGCTTAAAAAGGGTCTCGAGAATGGGCAAGACTCCCACAATTACCACCCCCTGGAGGAGGCCGGTTATGGCGGCTGCGGATACTTGGTGGAAAATTGTGGCTACCGGAAGACCGTCGGCCCAGTTGTAGAGGAATGTGAAGAGTGAGATGCAGAGGCCTCCCGCGAATCCTGCGGAAACGACGCGACCTCGTCTACGAATATTGCGACAAATGAAAATAGCGACGCAAGAGGCTAGGAAAGTCATCACCATTAGCTCAAGCCGGTTGCCGAACATGACAGCGGAAAAGAGGCTAACGACCATGGCGGTCAAGAGTCCGGGACCACTTCCCATTAGTATGGCAATAATCAACGGAGCGAGTGCTGTGGGAGTGATGTAGGGAAGGATCGCGGACAAACTACTGTCGTAAAGAAACTGATCGAGATTGCCAAATTCGAAGCAAAGGCGCACGAGAGCCAGATTGCACACGACTACGAGGGCTAGCAGTCCGAGTCGGCCGTTGCTGAGCAGGGTAGCTCGGTCTTCGAGTCTAATATAGAACGTGGCGGCTGTGAGCATCGCCAATACCATCAACGCTCTACCGATTAACTGAAAGTCGATTGTGTCAACCTCCTTCCCGTCAAGATGGCGGATATATGCAAGGTGTTGTTCATATTGCTCCGGCATAACTCGGGTATTGGGCTCGATGATACTAGCGCCTTTTTCAACACGAACGATTACAGGTTGCAGGGACTCGAGCATCTTTTGCCGCAAAGCTAGAATCTCCGTTTCATCACGCTTGAAATTGGGACGCACGCCATCTCGGAAGAGCCTGCTAAAGGCGCTCGAAACTCTGGGAGGGACGTTTTCCGCATTCAGAGCGACCCGCAGCATGGTCAACGCATCGTCGGTAGATTCGATACGTCGCTGGCTTACTTCGTTGTCGGTTTTGAAGAGAGCGACCGAATCCTCGCCAAAATCGAAATTGGAATCCTCTTTGTCGTAGATCCCAATCTTGTAGCTCTCTCTAAGGCTGATCAGGCCGGTTTCGATTAGGTCGCGGCGGGTTCGGGCATCAGAAAATTCTAGAATCGTGGTTAAGTCCGATGCCGAGAGCCGGTAGTTCCCCTTTTGGTTGAAAGTCTCTGTGATTTCCTGGATATAGCTTTGAGCACCGCTAGCGGAAAGGTCTTGTTCCAACGTAGCGAATTTATCCATAGCCTCGAGCAGTTCATTTATATGAGTGCTAAAGGTTGTGAAATACTGCATGTCAGTACTGTAGACAGGAGGGACCTCGGTGAGGAGTTGCTCGCGCTTCCGTTCAGTCAGGATGGCGCTTTGGTAAGTGAAGTCCTCTGATGCGACGATACGTATGGTTGCCAACTGATTGGGTAGAAACTGAAACCCTGAGGGCTTTATGCCCATAAAGCTAGTCACGACGATTGAAGCTACGGTAATAGCGAAAATCGCGATGGATATAGCCCGGCTTTTTTCCAAAAAGATTAGGAAGGAAGAAGACGCCTCGGTTTTACGCTTCTTCCGCTTTTTTCGGAGGAATCGATTTAGAAGCGATCTGAACTGCTCAGATAGAGGCATGGGTGTTCGACGTAATAGAGTTGAAAAGATTCAATTTCAACGAGCGGTGCAACTTATTCTTGAGTGGTATTGCTCAAGCATCACTTGGATTTTGGTAGGCATCATAGGCTTCAACAATCTTTTGCACGAGGTGGTGACGGACCACATCGGACGCTCCAAACTCATGGAAGCTTATGCCCTTCATAGACTTGAGTATTTTCCTAATTTCTAGGAGACCGGATGTTTTGGAGCGGGGAATATCAATTTGAGTGATATCGCCGGTAATTACCATTTTACTTTCATTTCCCAAGCGAGTCAGAAACATCATCATCTGCGCAGGGGTGGTATTTTGGGCTTCATCCAAGATTATGAAAGAATCGCTCAGCGTCCTGCCTCTCATGTAGGCGAGGGGAGCGATCTCGATAACCCCCTTTTCTATGAGTTTGGCCACATCATCACGATCAATCATATCGTAAAGTGCGTCGTATAAGGGTCTTAGGTAAGGGAGGATCTTCTCTTGCAGGTCACCGGGCAAGAATCCCAGTGTTTCCCCTGCTTCCACAGCAGGTCGACTTAGAATAAGTCGCTTGATGCTGCCTTCCAGCAACTTAGCGACCGCCGCTGCCATAGCGAGGTAGGTCTTTCCCGTGCCCGCCGGTCCGATACCGAAGACGATTTCATTTTCGAATATAGACCGGAGGTATTTCTTCTGTCCTAGCGTCTTAGGTACGATGGTCGAGCGGCGCGTCTGTATGACACAGCTTTTGTCAAACAAAGTCTTCAGTTCCTCTTCTCGACCGGCAATGACCCCTTTAAGCACGTTCTTGAAGTCAGGGCTACGAATCTTTAGTCCTTGCGAGCGTGCATCTTGCAATAAGATCATGATTGCTTCTACCTTCTCGATTGCTTCTTCCTCGCCGTCGACTTGCAGCCAGCCATCTCGCGTTACGATGCGGACGCTAAGATGGGATTCGATCATGCGAAGATTCTCCTCCCTGCTGCAGTAGAGCTGCGTCAGCTGCTTTGGATTTTCAAAATGTAGTTTCCGTGTACCCATAAGATATGGAAAAGATGAGAAAATACTACTTAGTCGAGCTTTTCACAAACTGATTTTAAATGTTCCCACATCGCCTCGAGGGCGTGGGGGAGGACGCGTGTGGAACCGACAACCGGCATAAAGTTAGTGTCACCTGTCCAGCGGGGGACGACATGCTGATGTAGGTGTTTGGGGATGCCGGCTCCTCCTGCTTCGCCCAAATTCATGCCTATATTGAATCCGTTCGGATTGAGAGCAGCTTTTAGAAGACGTTTTGCCTTCACAGTGGTTTCGAAAAAACAGACCCTTTCTTCAGAAGAAAGGTCCTCGATGTCTGGGACTTCTCGATAGGGAAGCACGAGGAGATGCCCAGCGTTGTAAGGATAGCGATTCATTAGAATGAAGCTGAACTTTTCTTGGGACAAGATTAGCGACGCCTTGTCGTCGTTCGACTTCGGTAGATCGACGAAGGGGCGTCGATCTTGAGGTGACTTCTCCTGAGTCACGTATTCCATTCTCCAGTAGGCGTGCAAGTTTTCCATATTGATTTGAAACGCTGGCGCCTGAGTTCGCGGGTGTCAAAGGCATCGTAGAGCGGATTTTTCGTCGGTAAAAGTCGACTATGAAGGGTAGATTGGAAGGGATTGCTTGCGTTTGATGGGCAAAGGCGATTCTAAGCGATTGTTGTTTATTTGGATTTACAGATTGATTTTTGTGCCCATCGCTCTCCTCCTAACGCCGAGGTATCTGCTCAAGATGAGAAGGCGTGGCGGCTACAAGGGCACATTGTCGATGCGTCTTGGTATTGGAATTGAAGATTGGCCCCGAACTCCCGGAAAGTGTAGAGTGTGGATGCAGGCGGTGAGCCTTGGGGAAATACTTGTGATAGAAGGTCTATTGCGGAAATTGGTGGAAGATCCAAAAGTTGAATTGCTTCTGACGACCACGACAAGCACGGGATACCGATTAGCGAAAGAAAAGTATTCAGAAATTTGTGATAGGATCTATTATTTTCCCGTGGACTTCTGGCCCTTTGTTCGCAAGTTTTGGAGGCGGATACGCCCGGACTTGGTGATTTGTGCGGAGACAGAGTTGTGGCCGGAGCATATGCAGCAAGCCGCGAACGCCGAAGTTCCAATGGTTTTAGTGAACGGCCGGCTTTCTGATCGATCGTTCAAGTACGCTAGAAAGCTCAGATGGGCCTACGGTGGGCATATGCTAATTTTAAGTAAGGTCATGGCTATTTCCAAGGAAGATTCAAGCCGGTTCATCGCCATGGGTGTTCCGTCTGATCGGGTTCTCGTATCGGGAAATTTGAAACTAGATGTATCCATTGATAAGATACTGGATGAGGTCAAAAAGCGTGAATTGAGAGCATTATTAGGGCTGGGTGATGGATTCGTGCTTCTAGGTTCATCCACGTGGCCTGGTGAGGAGGAAACACTGCTATCGATTTTTAGGGATTTGCGGAAGCGTCTACCGGAATGTAAACTGCTACTAGTGCCACGGCACGTAGAAAGGCGCAGTGAAATTCGGACGATGCTTGAGCAAAACGCTTCCGACCTGAGCTACCGTTTCAAATCGGAGAGTGATACTTTTGCTCCAGTGGACATTCTAGTGGCTGACACGAATGGAGAATTGCGGGTTTTGACCCAACTGTCTGATCTGGCTTTCATCGGTAAAAGTTTGCCTCCCTGCGGGGAAGGCCAAACCCCGATCGAGTGCGGGTTGCTTGGTGTTCCCGTGGTTTTTGGACCGGGAATGAGCAATTTTAAAAGTGTTTGCGAAGGAATGATCAAAATGGGGGCTGCTATTCAGCTATCGGATGTAGATTCCCTTCGAGAAGCGATTGAATCACTTGCACTGGATGAGGCAGCTCGCCAGGAGATGACGCGAAGACAGTCGAAATGGGCTGTAGCGAGCCGAGGCGCCCTAGAAAGGACGTTTGCAGCCATAGAGGGCTTCGTCCGAGGCGGTGACCCCGAATAGGCTTAAATTTGGTCAATTCCGTACTCTCTCCGCTTGACAGTTAGCGGCCCCATTGGATTTATACGCGTATTATGGCTGAAAAAGAAGAGAAATGGGAAGATAACGTGCCAGGAAAATTTTACGTAGACGAACAGTGTATTGATTGCGATCTTTGTCGCGAAACCGCACCGGATTTCTACACACGCAACGACGACGAGGCATACTCCTACGTACACAACCAGCCGGAAACGCAGGAAGACGTCGATCTTTGTATGGAAGCACTGGAAGGCTGTCCGGTTGAAGCGATTGGAGACGACGGAGACTAGTACCCTAGATCGCGTCAACTAGCCTTTTGAATGGTGGGTGCAAACCGGGAAGGGACGCCCTGTTTTGTGTGAACGCAGGCATCTCGGTATTGTTGAATCCCAAATTTTGTCAGAAGTACGCTTTGAGATTCCTTCGGTATGGACAACGACTATGAGGAGTCCGAAGAACAACTGGACGATGTAAAGGTCGATCTCGTAAGCAGTTCCGAGTGGATTTTCCAATTGGGTTGTCAAACGATCTATTGACCCAGATCGATGCGAGGTATCAGCGTGTCCAAGGCGAAAAAAAGGGGACTTCGTAGTGCTCCAGTCCCACAGGGAAGATCTCGAGGGCGAGACCTCGCCTTACATGCAGTATGCTCCGAAGCTTGCAAAACTGGCCAGCGATCAAGGAGCCAGAGTGTTTCTCAATTAGAAGACTCCGGCTATTCAAAACGCCCAGCCACTAACGGAGCCTCCGGAGGGCGCGGTTGTCATGAAGAAGGAAAATTCGATCGCCGCACTGACCAATCGGATCGAGGCTCAAATCGCCTTTACGGCCTGATAGGTTATCGTTGTCGAAGCGAATGTCCGGACTTGACCCTTAGATTTGTGAATGACGCTCATTGTATCAAAAGATGGCTTATCTCACGGCCGCGACGCTCTATGCGGCAATGTTCGAGAGAAGCCCAGAGGGTTTGTCAGTTGATTTAATTACGGACACACGCTTTTCAAAGGGGCGACAAGTCGAGAGACCGTGATGGAAATTCCATTACACGTGTATTCTTAAAAAAGGACCGATCCGATCTTTAACCCATCGCCTAGGAGGGCTGCAGCGAATTTGAACGTATGCGGAGAAATTAGAATCAATCCGTTGAGAGGGCTGTTGCACCCAATTGTCCCGATGCTGGCTCAACCCGAATCAATTCTGGGCAATCTGCGTGGACCGGATTTCACCTCGAAATAGCGGGCTTTCACAAATGGCGATAATCAAGTCTTTGAAGCCGCCGCCTTCTTGGCTATTCGCCTTGGCGATGTCGTCGGCTATCAGTCTTTCTTGAAACGAGAGTGGGTGCCCGAGAGCGTAAGTGAAGAGCTTTTCGGTCAAGGCGCGAGCAAATTGGTCGGAGCGGTTCAGGAGAACTCTTTTCATATCCGCTATTCCATCGAAGGAACCATTTGGTACGGAGCCTTTGGCATAGACGGGCTGGCCATTGCGGTATTGCGAGCGGTAGACCCCAACGGCGTCGAAATGCTCTAGTCCGAATCCCCACGGATCAATACTGCGATGGCAGTCGGCACATGTCTCTATTTCCCGGTGCTTGGAAAGCATATCGAAGATCGTCTTGGTCCCGCGCACATCGGGTTCTATGGGCATCACATCGGCAGGGGGAGGGGATGGGGGGTCGCCAAGAATATTCTCTAGTATCCAAACGCCACGTACGACGGGCGAGGTCCGTGTGCCATCAGACGTGATTTTCAAGATGCTGGCTTGCCCCAGCAAGCCACCGCGTGGATTGTCTTTTGGGAGTGAAACCCTACGAAACTCGCTCCCATTTACCCCCTCGATTTGGTAGTGCTTGGCTAGGCGTTCGTTTATGGTAATGAAATCCGAATCGAGAAAAGAGGTGATGGGTAGATTTTTTTCAAGCACTTCTTGGAAAAAGGTTTCGCTCTCTTGGCGCATGAGGCTCTCTAGAAGCGGATCGTAGTTTTCGTAAAGCTTCGGATCGGGTCGCATCAGCTCAATATCTTTGAGTCCGAGCCATTGAGCGGTGAAGTCTTGGATAAAGCGTTGTGTCTTGGGATCCTTTAGCATCCGAGCTGTCTGCTTGCGAAGGACTCTAGGTTTCTGCAATTGGTCGTTTTCCGCGAGTTGTATGAGCGTGTTGTCAGGCATCGAATTCCACAGAAAATAGGATAGGCGATTGGCCAGAGCCCAGACATCCTTTCCGTCGCCTTTGTCGTAGTTGAACAGGAAACGCGGCGAGGTGAGCGCTCCTTCGATGACATTGCCCATCGATTCCTCTTCTGTGAGGCCTTGATCGAGGCCGGTTTGATAAAGCAGATTGAAATTGTGTAGGGTTTTTTTCGGTACAGGTCGGCGGAACGCTCGAAAAAGGAAATCTCCAATACGTTCCTCTATATTGTCGGGAACTGTATTTGAGGCTCCGAGCAGCTGCCGACGGGCAGGCGGGGGCCAGGATTCGATTTCTGGTCCGGAAACTGTGATGGACTTGACGTGAAGCAGATCCGCCACAAGCCGTTCCTCACCCTCAACGACCGCTGTGGGAGATTGGTTTAGGATCGGGGCCGCCGCGTAGTGAACCATAATGTTTTCGCCCTTGTTGAGACGAACGTCCACGTACTGGGAATCCATTTCGTTTCCAATGTAGAAATAGCCCACGCGCCGTCCGGGAACGGAAGCAGCATCCATGTGCCGCGCTTCTGAGGCTTGTATGGCTATAATGGAAACTAGGCGAGGTTCGTCGTTGGGCTTCCGGTCTCGCTTCTTCAGACTTTGTTCGTAGTTTTCTCTCAGGTAAGTGTACTCGATTCCTTGCTCTTCGAGGTCAGTTCGGTAGTCGCGAGCAAAACCATCAACTCGTACCCGATAGAGCCCGTCTTGAGGGACGAAGAAATCTTGTGGCCACATCGTATGCTTCCGGTCACGACTCGACGATGTGGTAACAAATCCACGGCGCTCTTCCACATTGTACCCGTGCCCTATGGTCCCGATGGAGTAGGACTTTTTTTCGCGGATATCATCCCCACTGGCGATGGCCAGTTTAGAAATCGTGTTGGCGTTATTCTGGAGTTTCAGGACCATTTCGGGATTGGCATCGAGCGTGACGGCAAGACTGTTGAATCCTTCCAGATCTGGATCGGCAGGAAGGTCCTGAGATAGAAGGAGATTGATCCCCAGCAGATCCTTTACGGTGTTATCCAAAGCCGAGTGGCTGAGTCGGCGAATGGCAATACGGCCTCTCTCGTTCATGGACGCGGCGGCAGATCGAAGTTCTGTATCTATCGCCTTGATGATTTGCGATACATCGCCCATCGGTGGGCGGGCCTCTTCTTCAGGTGGCATGTCGCCCGTTATCAGCATATCGGATACATCCTGCCAAAGAATCGCATTTTCTTCTTGAGAAAAGTCGCGGTCTAAGATGTCGAGTCGAATATCTCCCTTCTGCTTCTTCTCCCCATGGCACTTTACGCAGTGCGCTTCGACGAAAGGCGTTATAAGTGTGTCGAATTCTTGGGAGGCGGGTAGGGAGAAGGCCGCTGCAGTTAGGGCAGCTAACGGGATGGCGATTCTTTCTACCTCTAGAGCTCCTCGATGAAGTGCGTTCATTTTATAGAACGTTAAGCGACAATAAGCCTAGGCCAACTCGTTGTTGATGTTGCCAGTGCTATGGGCGAAATTCTCGCTTTCGATACCGAGGGACTGCAGCATCGTTACGAAAACGTTGGCCAAGGGCGTTTTTCCCTCCTCGAAAATGAGGTCTTTACCAGAGTGTTTGAGATCGCCACCCGCGATGAGTACGGGGAGATTACGATTGGAGTGGGAGCTACCATTGCCCAGGCCGCTACCGAAGAGGACTTGGGTCCGGTCGAATAAAGTGGCACCCCCGTCATCGATCTCCTTCAGTCTGGACAAGAATTTCGAAAGCGAACGTGTATGCATCAGTTCAATTTTGACGAGTTCCTCCACGACCTCCGGATCTTTTCCGTGATGCGATTGGCCATGGTATCCGGAAAGTTGTTCTCCGCCGACGGTGATCGGCAATCCGCCGGCGGGAAGTTCGATCGAGGCGACGCGGGTGGAATCGTGCTGCAAAGCGAGCGCGGTCAGCTCGTACATGAGGTCAAGATTTTCGTGAAAGGTCGTGGGACGCTCCATTAATGGCGGCACGCCTGGTTTTGGCGTATTGATCCATTGCTGCTGCCGTTCAATGCGCTTTTCTACGTCTCGGATCGAAGTGAAGTAGGCGTCTACCTTTTCGCGGTCTTCGTAGCCGATTTCCCTCTGAAGAGCCCGGGCGTCGTCGGCCACGATATCGAGGATGCTCCGTTTGAAGGTCATGGCCCGGCTGGCCTCCATGGGATTCAAATCGTTTACGAAAAGCTTCTGGAAAACGTTGATGGGATCCGGCTCGGGTAGCAACGGAACTCCGTTTTCATCCCAAGAGAGGGTTTGGCTGGGCTTGCCCTCGGATGCTCCGAGCTGGAGCGAATGATACCGGCTATCGCGGCTGAGATGCTTCGCGGCAAGCTGGTCCAGCGTGATCTGGTTACGAACCATTATCGACTCACCAATGTACTCTGGTTGGTAGACCCCTGAGAGAAAGGAAGGGGTGCCCTTGTGGCCGCCATTGATACCGTGATCAACGCCCGAAACGACCGTAAAGTCTTTGCGGTGAGGCATTAGCGGCTCTAACAGGCGGGGTGTGCGGTTGCGATTTGGTTTGGGATGCCATTCGCCTGGGTACATACCCAAAAAGGTACCGACGCAGACGAGGCGCTTGCGTGCCTTGGCAATGGGATGGGTCGCCGCGGCTGAAAGAGGAAGTGAATTTAAAAATGGCAGAGCCATCAGCCCCCCCGTCCCGCAAAGGAACTGCCTGCGATTAATTTCAATGGCTCTTTTCATTTTAACTAAAACTACAACAAAATAAGCAGAATTGGTCAATCGTTCTCGGTAGATCTGAATTTCGAGTCCTGATTGGAAGGGGCGTCAGCTAAATTTCTCATTACATGCCGACACAGGAGGGATTGGCTGGAAGTGGAAACGCTGATGACTTCGCCAGTGCCCGGATGAAAGGAGTCGTTGTTCATAGTTTATGAAGTCGCTGGTTCGATGGATACATCAGGTGGTCGTATAGGCGATCAATGATCGCCTACACAGTCTAAAAACCAAATACGCCTCGCTTGCCCGAAGCACAAGGTTCGAGACCTTTTGCCGAGGAGTAACTCAGCTCAGACGGAAGCTCAATAGTGCGTAGACGGTTGCACCGGGGCTCTTTATTCCTCCGCCTCGGCGAGATAGCGATTGGATGTGGAAATGTCTAGTTGTGCATGGGGGCGTTGAAAGTGCGCTCTCCAATAATGGCGAGGTCTTCACCGATGAGTCTTGTGGCACCTTTGTTTCGGGGTTGAAGACGGATCACAAGCTGGGCAAGCTGGACATCTTCGATTAGGTCGTTGGCCTCCATGGTTTCGCGGGCCTTGGTCACGAGGTGACTTACACCGCCGAGTAGATCGGCCATGCGCAGGGACTTTTTAATGGGAGAATCGCGGTGTAAGTTGAGAGAATCACCATCGAACCAGCCGAAGTCCTGAGCATGGATGTCGCGAACGATACCTTCAACGTTCCCGTAAAAGAAGCCTAGGTATCATTGGCACGATCCCCAGAATTTTTTAACCCAACGCGGAGGACTGAGCCGGTTTTTCCGACCCATGTACAAGAAACGGTTTCGGACGATGGTTGCGGCACCCAAAATTAGATAGATAGCGATAACGACTGCCGATCCGATTAAACTAGTGACGATTTCAGTTGTCGTGCCGAAAGATTAATTCAGCCGATTACTTCAGTGATGAGGCGAGAGTAAGGAACACTCAAAACAACCGGAAGCCCGGTCGACGGTAGCGAGTGGTAAAACCTCCTTTGGAATGACGCTTGTAACCTATTCAAGATAGATTTAAGAGCCACCGAATTATAATGGAAATTTGTAGTGATCTCTAGCTGGCTATGAAACCGCTTGAATTGGTTCTAGATCGGTGAAGCCAATACGCTCGTTGGCGGTCTGCTGCAGGATCAGCAAGGATTGCTCAACCTTAATTCGAACCTCCTCCATCTGGGCGGCGTTCATCTTTCCGGGAACATCAATGGGTTTGCCGTACGCGATTTCGACTTTGGCGAAGGGGAGGGGAAGCATGGTCCGGTCCCAGGCACTGCGGAAAATCCAAGCTGGATTTGCAGAAGCGGTAATTGGCAAGATGCGTCCGCCCGTCCAACGTGCCATGCGGACGATGCCCCCTTGAACATGTCCACGAGGACCTCGCGACCCGTCGACGGCGAGAGCGGCCCCTTGTCCTGGCTTCGACCTTACGAGCTGAATCATCTCCTGAATCGCTTCGAGTCCATCGCGACCGGAAGATCCTCTGACTACGTCCAGCCCTAGGCGTTCCTCAAGTTGGGCCATCGCTTCACCATCGAGACTCTTCGAGCACATGGAGACCCATTTGGCACCAGGCATTTGGGTCATATGGTGGATGAGCACGAAGGTGCGCCCGTGAAGAAAGGCGGCGATTGCCGGTTCTGGGGAAGAGACCGCTGCATCCAAATGTTCCTTACCGGATTCCTGAATTCTCCAGGTCCAGTTGAGAATGCGGATAAGACCCAAAGCTAAGGTCGGGTAAACCTTTAGCATGAAAAAGCGTTTAATCGGTCTAGATTTGGCGGCGGACGGCATTGTTAGGGCTAAACCGTCCACGAAGGGTCGGCAGGGAGGAAAGTCGAAAAACTAGATAGTGGCAATTTGTATTCGAGCGGAAAAATCGGGGAGAAAGTTCATTTTGGCGTCAAGAGTGAACGGTGTTCTTGGCAGCTAGTCTTGTCTAGCCTTGGTTGATCAGAAAAACTTATATTTTGGGAGTTTGTTTTTAACTCGCTTCTGTTGATGTCTGTAGCTATTTTTGTAAGCTTACGGTATGCTCAACGAAATCAAGAATTTTCAACGGACCGACTTTTCAACGATTATTCCCTTCCGTATTACGGACCACAATTATGGGGATCATGTTGCCAATAATGTATTCGTCGAGTATCTGCACGAGGGAAGAGTGCAGTTTCTAAGTTCATTGGGCTACACGGAGCAAGATGTCGAAGGAGTATCTTTGATCCTGTCGGAGCTTTGGGTTAAGTACGCAAATCAGGCATTCTATCCGGATAAACTGAAACTGGAGATGTCCGCGACGAATTTCAGAGGAACTCGATTCGACCTATTCTATCGAGGATTTGATCAGGCAGAAGATCTACTCGTATTGGCCCGGACCGAAATGGCGGCGATCAATTGCGAAACCGGGAAGCCCATACGAATGCCAGAAGCGTTTGCAGAGCGGTTTAGGCGTTAGGGGGTTGAAGCTTGCACTTTGTGTTGAATATCCATTGCAAGAGCTCCGACTTTTCGGGGCGTTAGGCCAGTTTTATTCAAATTGCGGGGTGAAATGGCTCCCACAATATGAAAACAGTTCTATACAAAGGCATTTTCATTGTCGCTTATTTCCAAGGAGGTGATTCTGGAAGGCAGGCCTCGAATTCGTCTTCCAACTGCTTCTCGTAGTCGCCCGCGTAGGTACCTGCGAAGAAGCGATCTAAGGCCTCTTCATGGAGCCGTTGCCAGCTTTGCTCCTCCGATCCGGGGTTGATCGGAAAAAAAAGGGCGCCGGTGGCCTCTGCGGCCTTTCGATCTCCAGGGGCATCCCCGATCATAAGAATTTTGTCGGTGGGGTACTTATCCTTAGCCGCCATTTCAAGGTGCTGAACCTTGGTTCCGAGCTCTTGGCCAGCAATAATGGATACAAAGTCGCGGATGCCTTGCTCTTCCCATTCGCGTTCGAGGGCATCGACAGGGGTTTGGGAAATGCACATGGCGTCGGCCTTCTCGTTTATTTTAACCAGTGTTTCCCGGACAAGCGGGAAAGGCGGGACACCATGGACTATATCCGCTACCGATGCGTTTACGCCGTCGGACCATATTTTCACGGGTGCAAGACCTTCGTTGCCTCCGGCGACTTCAGTGTTTAGGGTAGCGTTGCCTAGCTTGGTTTCACGACCCATCCATTCCTCGAGGGCGTAAAGGTCGGGTAGCTTTACGTTGCGGGCGGTAACTTCTGAGCGCTCGCTGAGAAGCTGGATCGCTGATGTGAGCGCAGGGAAACGATTACAGCCGCGACTTTTGGAATAGAGGTTTACGAACTCCCAGACTTCGCGAGCATACTTGCTGACCGCTTGAAGATTCCAATACTTAATAAACATGGGAGCGAAGCACTCTTTGTGCTTGATCTCCATGCTGTCGAAGATGCATCCGTCAGAGTCGATGCCGACAAAGAACTCTTTCATAGGTTGGTGGTCTCGTAGAATTTGTGCTAGGTCGTTCATAATCGTCAGGAATCCCCTAGCACAATTGTTGCAAAAGAAAAGGGTTTTGCACGGCTTTTGATTCGTACTGTATCTGGAAATCTTTTTTTCTCCACTGGGGTGTGATTCATCATTATAGATAATTTAGCTTATTCTCCTACACATACCACAGACTTTTGGGGACATGGGCCTGTAGGGAGGTAACCCTACCTGTTGGATTGAGCAAACCCCTTTGCGGGTGGGTTTCCGTTCGGGGTTTTCCGGTTCGAAGTAGTCAACTACCGGTTTGTCTTTGAGCCAGACTTGAATCCGTTTTCCCTCAGCACGAATGCGTATCTCGAACCACTCGGTATGGTCGAGCAGCGGTTCCGTAAGATCTGCCACATCGTAAAGCCATCCCGTGTTCCGCGTGACCTTGGAGCTTGTATTCAAATTTATCTCGTATCCATTAGCCAAGTGACCTAACTCGTCTCAAAGATCTTAGTCAATGTGGATAAAGTTGCCCGATTTGGAATCGGGCTCATCTTTGGCAGCTGCCATCAGTTCAAAATTCTTGAACTCGATTGGACCCTCGGTGTAGCCGACGTAGAATAGGTGTGATCCGAGATTTAAGTTGTGGGCGACTAGTATTCCCTAATTGATGGTGTAGGATTATCTGGCCCTATTGGCAATAATCGGAAAGATAGTTTCCAATGAAAAGATCAATCCAGTCGGATTTGTTGGACTCTGAAGTGCAGCCAACTAGTAGTAGGACCGACAAAACGATCATGCTGTGCAGTTGCATGGAGTAAACTAGTGACAAAGTGTCGTTGTTCATTCAATACGTCGACTGTGGGCGTCTTGGGTCTTAGTTTCGACGGCGTAGACCGCGTTGCGGGCGGTTATAAAAAGGGTGCTGCCTTCGGGGCCACCGAAGCAGAGGTTGGACCCCCCCTTGGGAAGAAGAACGCGGGCCAGCAATTTGCCGTTCGCGTCGAAGACTTGAGCCCCATCGCCGGAGCTGGTCCACAAGCGCCCTTCGGTATCGCAGCGCATTCCGTCGGGTCCTCCCTTGTCCAGCGTGGCGAAAACCTCTCCTCTACTGAGAGTCCCGCCGCGGTGCACCTCGAAAACGCGGATGTGTTTTGGGTCACCCGAATCGGCGATATACAGTTTGGACTCGTCGGGCGAAAAACAAAGCCCGTTGGGCTTCACGAAATCATAAACCATTACTGCGAGCTCATCGGAAAGGGGGTCGAATCGGAAGACATTGTTCTTCACTATTTCCCTGGGCCGATCGCGAAGTCCGTAGTCGGGATCTGTAAACCATATAGTGCCGTCGCTCTTTACTACAACGTCGTTGGGGGAGTTGAATTTCTTGCCTTCAAAGCTATCGACGAGTGTGACGACTTCTCCGTCTCGCTTTTGTAAAGAAACTTTGCGTCCCCAGTGTTCAGCAGTGATGATTCTGCCCTGAAGGTCGAGATTGTTACCATTGGATTGGAGACTCGGCTCTCGGAATACGGAAAAGCCAGAACTCCGAGACCATTTATAGATCTTGTCAGCCGGGATGTCGCTAAAAATAAGGGATCCGTTCTCGCCTCCCACCCATGCCGGACCCTCGGTAAACATAAACTCCGATCCCAGGGTTTCAATTTTGGCATTGGCGGGGAAGAGATCACGGAAGGCTCGCTTGTCTTCCGCTTTCAGCTCTGGAGCAATGGCGGAAGCGGAAAGGATGAGAGTGAACGAGGCGATTAGAATAAGGAGGATCAGCTTCATGTAATGTGCAATAGGTGGAGGTCAGTTTTAGGCAAGGCGCTTTTGGTCCCACAGTAGTTTGATTATTGCCCTATGGTAGCTGGCGATCTCATAAAGCGATTTTGAAAAATTGCACTAAGGCAAGAGATTCCTTGAAGGTCAATTGTCCCCCTTTTTTTAAAGATAATCGAGGGCAGGACGGGACAATGGCTATTTGGAATTTTGCAGGAGTCGTTTATCCTTTCTGGTTTTTAGCGGCCGTGAGTATGGATGATCGCGTCGCCTGGTCGGATTTGATTGGCGACAGGGATCAATGGATTTTGGTGTTAGAGCAAAAAGAGATTACGGAGAGACCATAAATCTAGGTGAACTACCTAGTCCGCAGAATATCTGCTGATGAAATTATATTCGTAAGAGTACGCCTTCGGTCAAAGAGCTCAACGCAAAGATCGACTGTTGTGAACTAGGAGAACTGCTCGAGAGTTGCGTGTACTAATTGTGGGTTTTAAGGAGATGGGGCAATTTACCGACGTGTTGAGTGATGGTGTTCGTGAAGGGAATGGCTAAGCGGTGTCAACCCTGTTTGGAAAAGGCTGATTTAAATGGTCAGAGTCCCGGGTCACTCTTTTGTTTTGGGAGGGCCCTAAAGGGTCTTTTCTAATATTTCGAACAAAACTGCCGCAGCCGATATCGCCCAGACCATGCACCATTGGCGTATGCAAGCGGCGACTGTGCTTGATTACACGATCAGGTTACACAAGCGAGCGATTCAGGTGCCCAAGCAGGTTTTGGGAAAACTAGGTATCTCGAAAGGGAAGACAACTTTTGAACACATTGAATTTTCGTTTGGTCTTCCAGAAGCGTAACTCGCGGTTTGAATAGGAAGAGTGTGATGGGCGAAACCGACTACAAAGAGATTCTGAATCGGATCGACCGTGTGGATCCAGTGTCATATTGTCGTACTCGGAATTTCATCGATGGTTCAGTGACTAAGCTGTCTCCTTACATCTCAAGAGGTGTCATTTCAACAAAACAAGTCTTTCGTGCGGTTAAGGAGCGTGGGATCGATCCTAGGAAAATCGAAAAGTTTATTCAGGAGCTTGCATGGAGGGATTACTGGCAGCAGGTTTGGATTGCGAACGGTAGTAAGATCAATCAGGACCTGCGGCGCGAACAGCCGAACTTTTGCCATCATAAAATTCCGAAAGCCCTTGTCGAGGCGAGCACAGGTATCAATGCTATCGACGAAGCGTTAAATAAATTTTATGAGACAGGGTATATGCATAATCATGTTAGGATGTATGTCGCGTCCATTGCATGTAATGTGGGGGGAAGTCATTGGCGGGTGCCAGCTCGGTGGATGTACTACCATCTCCTAGACGGAGACTGGGCCAGCAACGCGCTGAGCTGGCAGTGGGTGTCTGGATCCAATGCGGGAAAAAAGTACTACGCTAATCAGCAAAATATAAACAAATATTGTCGCACCCATCAAAAAGGGACCTTTTTAGACGTGGATTATGGGAGTCTAGAAAAAGCGGAAATTCCCGGAGTTCTTCGAAAAAGGTCGGTTCCCATGCTGGAAACACCGTTGCCGGAAAAAAGAAGCATCGAAATTGACCCTGAACTGCCCACTCTGATCTACAATTTCTACAATCTTGATCCGAAGTGGCACGAGGATGTGAACTACAATAGGGTCCTGCTGATGGAGCCCTCCGTGTACAAGGCGTATCCAATATCCAGTAAATCAATAGAATTTATGCTCGGGTTGTCAGAAAACATTAAGGGAATTCAATGCTACGTGGGGGAGTTTGACGAACTGGTTGAAACATACGGTATCAAAGAGGCGGTTTTCAAAGAACATCCACTCAACAGATACATTGGCAGAGAAGAGCCTCGTGATTGGATGTTTGAGGTTACGGGAAATTACAGGTCGTTTTTCGCGTTCTGGAAAAAGTGCCAAAGAGAGCTGAAGTAATGGAGGCCATTAATCTCGTCTGGCTCAAACGCGACATCAGGACGCAAGACCATGCCCCCTTCAACGCAGCGGAGAACGGTAGTCTACCATACTACCCGATGTATATCTTCGAGCCATCCCTGTTGGCTCACCCTGACGCATCATTGAGGCACCAGCAGTTTATTTATCATTCGTTACTCGTGCTGAATGATGAGCTCATAAAATACAATCGTCGTGTGGAATTACTCTTCGGTGAAGCGGAGGAAGTATTTCGGTCCATCGCTAGCAAATTTGTGATTGGGAAGGTTTTTTCGTACCAAGAAACAGGCGTAGAGCTCACATGGAAGCGCGACAAGAAAGTGAATTCGTTTTTTCGAGACAAAGGAATAGTTTGGAAGCAATTTCAGAGAGACGGTATTGTTAGAGGCATCACAAATCGTGATGGTTGGGACAAAAACTGGTTTACAACCATGAATGAGTCAGTGCTCAAAAACACCTACTCCGTTTCTGGCGTTAAACCGCTTACCCACTCTTTTTCTTTGCCAGACGATTTCAGAAGTCAACTGGAGGCCTATCCTAATGTCTTTCAGCCGGCTGGAGAAAAAAGTGGATGGAGCAGCTTGAAGTCTTTCGCAAACGAGCGAGGATTCGATTACAGCAAGCACATTTCGAAGCCTCAACAAAGCAGCGTTTCAGGAGGTCGTATTTCTCCCTATCTCGCTTGGGGCAGTTTAAGTATCAAACAGGCCTATCAGCACGTCAAAAACCATGAGAAATACGGTTCTAACAAACGTCCGTTTGGGGCCTTTCTCATACGACTCAAATGGCATTGCCACTTCATTCAAAAGTTTGAAGTGGAATGCGAATATGAACATACCTGTATAAATCGGGGATATGAATTGCTTTCCCGCGAGAGCAACCCGGCGAAACTCAGTGCGTGGCGGGAAGGTCGGACGGGGTTTCCCTTGGTAGATGCCTGTATGCGGAGCGTATCCCAGACGGGATGGATAAACTTCCGTATGCGAGCAATGCTGATTTCTTTTCTCTGCCACCACTTGGATCAGGATTGGCGGAAAGGGGTTTATCACTTGGCTCGACAATTCTTGGACTACGAGCCTGGAATTCACTACCCGCAGTTCCAAATGCAGGCGGGCACCACGGGTATTAATACAATTAGAATTTACAATCCAGTAAAGCAAAGTAAGGATCATGACCCGAGTGGGGTGTTCATTAAAAAATGGGTCAAGGAGCTGGAAAATGTTCCAGCGGAGTATATTCATGAACCGTGGCTGATGACTGGCATGGAACAGCAATTGTGCGGATTCAAAATGGGCAGGGACTATCCACATCCCATAGTAGACCTCCAGGAAAGCGCCAAGAAAGCTCGTAGCAAGATATGGGGGCATCGTAAAAATTTGACTGTAAAAAAGGAGAGCAAACGAATCCTCGCGATGCACACTCGCCCCAACGTTCGAACTCCCTGACCTACGTAAAAAACTATGCACGAGCCAGAGGCGACTCCCGCGAATTGAAGCCTTCAGCAACGGTAGCAGGAAAGGACTGCTTGCGAATTGTTTGTCGGAGATTGGCCCGTTTTCATGCGTTTGTCGCTTCTCCCTTCGAAACAGAAAGCGTCCGCACGGTTCCGTAGCATCTCGCTGTCGATTTGTTCAACCTCGCAGTCCTCTTTTATCGCGACCTACCCAAAAAAGTGGCCGGGGCAATTGTTGACCCTTGCGAGTGCGTGCGAGACTCGCAGCAAAGTACTCGCTCGAATTCAATCTGAAAGCAGCTCTAGATGGTGCATAGCGTGCTGATTTCTCTCGTTTCTGGAATCAGGCACATGTGGGCGATTGACAGGTTTTGAATCGATAAAACGAGGAGGAGACCTATTTAAGAGCATCCGCGGGTTGCAATGAGGAATTGGCTGAATATTTGATGTATTATGCTATTAGTAAGGTCGGTTTCGAAAGCTTACCAGAATTGTCGTGTTTTAAATGAGGTCTCTTTTGCCATGAATTCTGGTGAGCGGGTTGCCCTGATGGGCCCTTCCGGTTCCGGCAAATCGACTTTGCTCAATTGCCTTTCTGGGCTTGATACCCCTGATGAGGGATCGATCATCTTTGACGGCAAGGAATTGACTCAGCTCTCGTCTGATGAGCGAACCTTTACACGCAGGGGCCGTCTCGGCTCTATTTTTCAGTTCTTCCATCTGCTTCCCACGTTAACCGCCTTGGAAAACGTGGCCCTTTCTTTGCAGCTCAATAATTACTCTGTCTCAGACCAAGTAGAGCTCGCGATGGATATGCTAGAAGAGGTTGGTGTCGCCCACCGAGCTAAGGCCTTCCCAATGGAAATGAGCGGTGGCGAAATGCAGCGGGTAGCGATTGCCCGGGCTTTGGTTATGAAACCGAAGCTAATTCTAGCAGATGAGCCAACTGGCAGTTTGGATACGAAAAACGGGGAACGTGTCCTCAACTTGATCGAGGCCTTGTCTGAGTCTAAACAGGTAGGGCTCATATTAGTGACCCATCAGGAGGAAACCACGCGAATCTGTCACCGAACCCTGCATATTCACGACGGCATGCTGTCTGAAGAAGCACTGAAGTAGAGGGCTTAGTCCAACCCGTTACAAATGGAACGTCCAGCTTCACCGCAAGCCCTACTGGAAGTCTGGCTCAAGACCAGTCTGAGGCATTGGCGGCGGCACAAGCTTCAATCCGCCATCTTAATCGCTATCATAGCTTTGGGCGTAGCGTCTTTTCTTTCAATTCGCATGGCTAACAGGGCTGCCGTAAAGGGATTTAGCGGATTCACGGAAACCGTCACCGGACAGGCGGATTTTACCTTGGAAGCTCAAGGGGGACGGTTTCCCGTTTCCTGGTTGAGTGGAATTAGGAAAAGCCTGCAGCAGAATCCTGTCGAATTGGCTCCTATTCTTGAGGTTCTGGCATTCGTCGAAACACCAGTGCCTCAGCAAAAGAGATCAAACGATTTCCTGCAAATCCCCGGCCAAACGCTGCGGATTCTCGGCGTCGATATTATCGGTATCCAAAACTTCAATAACCAGAACATCAGTGCATCTCTGTTGTTTTCCGAAAAGGGAGAAGAGGAGCGAGATATCTTCTCCATCGCAAGAGATCCGAAAGCCTTGTTCATATCACCCAGATTGGCTGAAAATCTTTGGCTCGTGGTTGGAGATGAAGTTGAAGTCATAGTAGACGACCAGCGTTTTATCTTAACCGTAAGAGGAATACTGCCAACGAGCCGATCGGGAGTGGAGGTTCCGGAGAATCTGGCAATCATGGATCTACCAGCCGCGATGGCATTGGCGGGTAAGCCGGATGTCGTCTCGCGGGTTGAAGTGATTGTCGAGGCCGAGGAACGATCGGAGGCTTTTCTAGAGACTATCAGGAGTTTACTGAGCGAACATGCCGCGGGTCGCTGGAGGGTGCTTCAAACCGAGCAGAAGGAAGAGACGGGAGCCGCTATGACATCCGCATTTCGGCTCAATCTCACTATATTGTCTTTAATTTCCCTGCTCGTGGGGCTCTACCTGATCTGTCAATCGATCGACGCAGCCGTGATTCAGAGGCGCAAGGAAATCGGCATTCTAAGAGCATTGGGATTGATCCCGAAAGAGATTAAGAAGTTATGGCTCCTTGATCTGACTGCACTGGGGTTCATTGGCGGATTCTTTGGAATTTTCATCGGTTGGGCGTCCTCACAATTCGTGGTCGTGGCCATAGCCAGAACGGTTAGTGCCCTGTATACCGAAACGACTGCCGAAAGTGCCCAGCTCAACAGCATCGACTGCTTGATTGGAATGGGGCTTGGCGTTTTTGGAAGCCTGGTCGCTGGAATTATGCCCCTCAGCGTTGCCACTAGGACGAACCCCGCCGAAATAATCGCTAGCGGCCGTCAGGAACTAAATGGAGAAAGGTACCGTTATCAATGGCTAGGCGGGCTCCTTCTTTTATTGGGTTGCATGAGCTCTTTGGCAAAGCCGGTTATATTTTCCGATGGTCAGGCCTTTCCCGTCTTTGGCTACATAGCGGCGCTTTGTTGGCTCCTTGGAGGAGCACTCACAGTAGCCGGTCTTATTTCACCTCTGGGGAAAGTATTGTACCATGGTGTATCCAAACATCTTGTGGCAAGAGTCGGGATCGGAAAGCTGCGCCTACCGGGTAACCGACATCGATTGGCTGTATCGGGACTTTTTGTGGCGATCGGCATGGCGGCCAGCATGAGTATTCTGATCGGCAGCTTTGAAACAACGATTACGCATTGGTTGAAGACCCGCTTCCAAGCGGATATCTATGTCGCAAGTCGAGCATTCAGCGGAGTTTCCTCCCAGTACTTTATTCGTTCGACCACCATTGCTCAGTTGGCGGAAGAGCCTGGAATTGATGCTGTATCCACTCAGCGTTACCTACCCATTCGGTTTCAGGGAAAACAGGTTTATCTGGTCGGCATTCGTACGGAGCTAATCGAGGACTACGAAAAATTCTTGTGGATTGATCCTCTACTGAGTTTGAGCGATATGCCTGAAGGAACGGAGTCCTGGGCCATCATCAACGAAACATACTGCTATCGCTTTGGATACCGAACTGGCGATGTAGTCAATCTGGAAAGCAGCAAAGGAAGTCACCCGGTTTGGATACGCGGAATGAAAGCCGATTATGGTAACGATCAAGGCGCGATATTTGTCGACCAAAAGTATCTGGAATCTTGGTACGAATTGTATGATTTTTCGAACGCGACTCTTTACCTTTCAGCAGGGGTTGATGTTAATCGGATTGTGGAAGACCTAAAAGATCGGTTTCCGGCATTAGCTATTCGGGAGCAAGAAGCTTTGCTTGAGAATGCCCTGCAGGTATTTAAAGAAACCTTCGTTGTGACCTATGCCTTGAAAGTGCTGGGATTGTTTGTGGCGGTCATGGGATTAGCGCTGGCGCTTTTAAACATACTTCGGGAAGATATCTCCAGTCTCCATACCCTCCGTGCACTCGGAGTTACTCGAGCCGAGCGAGCGGGTATCACCGCTTTTGAGGGCATGGGGATGACTCTTATCGCTACGTTAGGCGGTATTCTCCTAAGCTTCGCATTGGGATGGCTGCTCGTTTTCGTAATCAACAGGCAGAGCTTTGGCTGGACGCTTCAATACGCCGTTCCTTGGGGTGAAATTTTGAGTTTAGGAATCCTCCTTGTCGCCTTGGGAGCCCTGGTAAGCTGGCTGGTCGGATGGCTGGCAGAAAACGAAAAACCTGTGCAGGAAGAATGATGAACAGAAGACGATTCCACTTATTCCTATTGATATTCAGTATTGTAATACTGGAATGCCTTCGGTCTGACGTTCCAGAATTTACTCAGGAAGGCTTTCGAGTTCCCCAGCCGTATCAAGCCCTCAAGTTTCCAAGGACGCATGGAAGCCATCCTGATTTTAAAATCGAATGGTGGTACTTAACCGGTCACCTCAAGTCCAATTCAGGGAGGGAATTCGGGTTCCAAGTAACTTTTTTTCGCTTTGCTGGAACCAAGGTGGAAGTCGGTCGTGAAGATCCAAATTTCGGGCAATCGCAGATCTACTCCACCCAAGTGGCCCTGACGGACATTGGAGCAGGCAAGTTCTATTTTGATGAAAGAATCGATCGCAACGGATGGGATGCATTTGCGAGCGAAGACATACTTGACCTGAGGCACGGCCCCTGGTCAATGAAGATGACCGACCACCGCAGGGAAGCCATCGATGTTGGTTTTCATATCCGCGACAAGGCGGCGGTAAAACTGCGAATGCGTCCCACAAAGCCGTTGGTGGTTTTCGGCCCTGACGGCACTTCCCGCAAAGGCCCCGATCCCACTGCGCGAAGCTATTACATTACGTTCACCAGACTGGCAGTTTCCGGTAGTATTGAGATCGACAAGGAGATTCTCAATCTCTCGGGCGAAGCATGGATGGATCACGAAATTTCTAGCCAGCAATTGAGTGAGAATCTTGAAGGCTGGGATTGGACGGCTATCCAGCTGGATGACGGGCGGGAAATTAAGGCGTATCTCTTAAGGCAAACCGATGGGACTCCCTCCGAATTTTCGCAACTGATCTGGATCGATGAAGCAGGTCGTTCTATGTACCAAGACTATGGGGACGAAGGCTTCTCATGGAGTAAGGAAAGCTTTTGGGAGAGTCCAGTGACCGGTACCGTCTATCCCACCACCGTAACGATTGAAACCGTAGACCCTAAAACGGGATTGTGGAGGAAATTAACATTGAGCCCAATCGTTGCGGAACAGGAGCTCACCGGAGACCTTAATGGCACCAACTACTGGGAAGGGGCTTGTAGAGTGACGAATGAAACAGGCAAGTGGATCGGGCGTGCTTATCTGGAGCTCGCCGGCTATGACGATTCATTGAGCGGTGCATTGCGATAGAGGGAGGAAATCTTCTGGCTCCGTGACCTCTAGCACCACTAAACTCAGTGGTACTCCATTAGGCCCTCGATCGCAGTGGCGATGCGTTTGCTGATGTCGGCAGGGGGGAAGGGGTTAAAGGGTCCGCCTTCACCGGGATCGATGTCGTTGAAACCGCTTAGTTTCATGGCTTCGATGACTGCTGAGTAATTGTAGGCACGGCCATTTTCAAATCGAATCTCCTCGAAAGCCTTTACCTTTTCTTCAATCGAAAAAGCTGTATCGTAGTCTTTGATACGCTGTGCATTGTTGATTTCGTCGCCTGCTCGAGCGCAAAGAATGGAGATTCCTGAAGTGTGACCTTTTGTTCCGAGTTGAGCTCCCCTTGTGCTTCGGTCTCCAACTCCCCAGACAACGATGCCGTCATCGGCGACATCTTCGACCATGGAAGGGACATCTTTTTCGCAGGTGCCTACTTTGACGCCGATAATATAGGGGGAATCCTTGATCAGTAGCACAATCTGATCTCGATCTCGCTCGTTGCGATAATAGCAGAGGAAGCGAGCCCCGCAGGATTCTCCATATCGGTTGGCGAATTCAAGCAAGCCTTCGTAGAGCCCTTCCGTGCTGTAGATTCCGCCAAGAGGCATAATGAGGTAGAGGTCAGGGGGGCGGGGTAGAGCAGCTTGCTTTTCGATCAAGTCTCCGACTTCTCCAATTGGATTGAGTACGATCGCCGACATCAGAATTCCGTTATTGTTCATGAGGTTGCCGGTTTCCTCAACGAGCTTCAACTGATCGTCCAAACCGACGTGGTTGATAAGGCTAGTACCCGCGAGGGAGATGACCCGTTTACGCCCATCGCTAAGGAAGTTGCGATTCATCAAGTAGCTCATGTTCTTCAGATGAGCGTCATAGTCGATGCGTCCATCGCGATAGACGATCGGGGGAATCGTAGTAACCGAGTCGAGGGCCTCGAAGAGTTCTGAATTATTCATCTTGGGAGTAACTTCAAAGGGTAATCTTCGATTAAGCCAAAGGTGAGGTATAGCAAACCTTAAGCAAAATAGCGAAAAATCCCTGTAGTAATGACTCAAAGATTTCTATCAAAAAACGTCCTTCAATGCACGATATTGTGTTTTATCAGATTTGAGTATTGAGGGTCGCATAAATTGAAGGCTAGCAGTTTTTTGTGCTTTGCGTGTGGATTTCCGTTCTGAGACTTGAGGATTCAATAACCTCATTCGCCAAGCGAGTCGCTGCAATGGTGTAGCGCTCTGTTCGGCCCAAGACAGCAGGAAGGCTGACGCAAAGCGGATTGTTTGATGGGCACAGAGATTTAGGACACCGCACTTTTACTACAGCTCTTTGATCATGATATTGCGCCAGCGGACTTCAAAGGGTCCAGTGCCGGCCTTTATGCCGTGAACCTGCAGACCAATCGAGCCTGAGGGGTACTCGCGGTAAATGACGCGGGGAAGTTTTAGCTTGGTGACCTGTTCCCCGTTGATGAAAGTAGTGATGGTGTCGCCTTTGGCAATGATATGGAATTCATTCCAATCATTGTTCTTCACGTGATTGTGGCTCGCTCCATCGCCCGGTTCTTTCGAGATCCAGCCAGTATTGAGGCCTTCACCGTAAACAAAGCCTGATTGCCCTGGACTTGTCTCAATTTCAACCTGTGGACCGAAGTAACGGCGACTGCCCCATTCGCGATTATGCGAGCGAATCTGGACTCCAGAGTTCAATCCCTCGTCCACCTTAACTTCGAACTTCAATTCGAAGTTACTGAAGTGCTTGTAGGAAGTGAGAAAGGTGTTCGGGCTGCCTTCGGCGGTTCGTCCTAGGATAGCCCCGTCCTCTACGTAATAGTTGGCATAGCCTTGAGCAACGCCCCAGCCAGAAAGAGTTTGGCCGTTGAACAGTGGCTTCCAGCCATGGTCCCCATGGGAATCGGCGAGGAGCGATGGGGCCAAGGGACATAAAGACAAAAAAATCAGGCGACTTAAAGTTGTTTTCATAAAGGGTAAAAGATTAAGGATTCAATTGGTTGGGTTTAGCTAGGCGATTAAAGTGGTAGGTGAGTGGAATCTTGGCAAGCGGGTAACCGTTAAAATTTTCAAGTAATGTTTCAGTCTAATGTGAAAAGTATAGTGAGACAAATTTGAGTCGCAGGCGTAGAGTTGGAGCTAGCTTTACGCTGTATTGCATTGAGCTCCGATCATACGCTACCCGTCGTTAGCCCTAATCCTGTTTAGGGAAAAAGTTTCATTCCAACTGCAATGTACTCTTCTAGTTTTGCGTCTAGCAATTTTCGCGTTTTAGTGGGGTTGATTTTGTCTTGATGTGTGCCGATAGGAATAGTGATTCAAAGGAAGCTCCTTTTTCTAATTTTACGTTCTAGTTAGCTTCCATAGAATCTTCGAGTTCGTTTGATATACTTAACCTGAGCCCGGTTCTTCCATAGTCGCGATTGGAGCCTGCATCTCCCTGAGTGAACGATGAGAAAACCGTGAGGGTAACGGAGGAATTTGCCTTTTCCTGCTCGGTTTGCACAAGGATAGATTCGATCTTGTCTTGCGAACTAAGGCAGTCAGACTTTAGATACGGTGATGATTATTCCAGTGCTCGCGTCTCTAGACATATTCTTCAGTAGTTTTTTTTCGCTGATCGTAAACGTGCTCTACGCCTGCCTAACGATTTTGCTCGCCGTGGGTATACTATGGTTGGTGGACGGGCATGTATTTAAGGAAATCGACTTTCTCAGAGAGATTCAAAAGGGCAATATTGCCGCCGCGATATTTGCGGGATTCTTCCTCCTTTCCGTTTGTCTGCTCCTGAGCTTCACAATGCGTTGAGTTATGGGTCTAAGGAACTACGCAATCGGTTTTTCGGGCCTAGTTTTTCTGATATCCCTATTGCAAGCAGCGGAGCAAAGTTTGGTAAGGGACGATGAGCTGGGAGAGGGAGCTCAAGATCTCCAATTTTCGAGAGACCTCACAGATCGACACGACGAAATCTTCCGAAAGTATACCCGTACTTACTTCGGAAGAATGCCTTGGAAATGGTTTAAGGCCCAGAGTATCCAAGAGAGCAATTTGCAGCCTCACGCAAAAAGTGTGGCAGGTGCGATGGGATTGATGCAGTTGATGCCGGCCACATTTCAGGAGATTCGAAAGGAAGTGGGGTTGCCGAATGCTCCTTATGATGCAAAGTCTAACATTCATGCGGGCATTTGGTATAATATGAAGTGTTACAATGTATGGACTGAAAGCCGGAGCAGGAGGGAGACTCTGAAACTGATGTTCGCTTCTTACAATGCCGGACCGGGGAGTGTTATCCGTGCCCAGAAAGTGGTACGGAGTGGTGGCCTTTGCAACGGAAAGCACTGGGACTGTATTCAGCGCGGCCTTCCCCAGATAACGGGTAATCATTCGAAGGAAACGATCCAATACGTTGCGAATGTGGAACGCTACTACAAAATATTGCGATAGTAGGGTGTGGAATCGGACCTCAAAGGCTGAATACGTTCGGTAATGGCCCGAGGGAGTGGTATCGATCTTCGAATGGGGTTGCCTATAGCCTAGAGCGTTTTCCAATTAGTGGTTCTTTCCCCTGTGTGGGGTTAGTTTGGAAAGCTCTGGCATTGGAGGGAGGGCTCGACGGTTCGGTGAGCCGTATACAGGAGCTCAGGGCCGTCGTGTCCTCGGGGCGCGACCTACTGAAGGAAGAATGCTTGAGACTGTTTAATTGAGAACAGATTTTCACCAGTAATTCGTTACATTCAGATCTTTTGGAAGGTCTACCTATTCTTTAAGAAAATTTCGCATGAATCGAAAGGTAGGGTTCCCTATCCTTGTTCATCAGCATTGGCTAGTCCTGGTTTGGCTACCTAAGGACAAGCTTTTATACTAATTGGACACTAACTTAGACCTGCCTATTGTAGAGACGTCGATAAATTGGGCTGTTGACAATTAGGTCATCGTGAGAACCTGAATCAACGATTTGGCCGTTTTCGAAAACGAGTATTTGTTGGGCAGAGTCGATCGTGCTGAATCGGTGTGCGATTATGAGGACCGTCTTACCTACTATTAACTTGCGGAGTGCTTGCTGAACTTTCTCCTCACTTTCTGTATCCAGAGCTGAGGTCGCCTCATCCAATATCAAGATCGGGGCCGCACGCAGAAAAGCACGGGCTATGGCAATACGCTGGCGCTGCCCGCCTGAAAGCCGAGCTCCTCGTTCTCCGACGATTTCGTTGTACCCTTTATCCATCGATCGAATGAACTCATCGGCGAATGCATCTTCAGCGGCAGCTATGACCTCTTCATCGCTGGCATCCTGACGCCCCAAGCGAATATTCTCTATCACGGTATCATCGAAGAGCACCGGTTCCTGAGAAACTAGAGCGATTTGTTGGCGAAGCTCGCTCAAGGGGACAGTGCGAAGATCTCTCCCATCGATTGAAATCGATCCGTTCGCCACGTCAAAAAAGCGAGGTACCAGATTTACGAAGGTGCTTTTTCCGGATCCACTTGGGCCGACTAGGGCACAGGTAGAACCAGCTGGGATCCGGGCGCTTACGCTACGCAGCACGGGATTGGAGTCGTAGGAAAAATCAACTTGGTCGAATCGGATTTCTCCATTGACCGATTTGAGGGGAGCTGCACCAGAATTGTCGACGACATCGATCGGCTCATTCAATATTTCCTCAACCCGACTCAAGGCAGCTGCCCCCTTGGAAAGCTCGGCCGCAAACATCCCCAGATTTTTGATCGCTGTATATAAAAAGTAGAGTCCGAGAAAAACGCCGGTGAACACCCCGCCGGCGACACCCTGAAAGTAGCCGATTACGAAGGCGATAGACAGGCCGACTGACGATATGGTCTCAATTACGGGAGGTAGGGAAAATCCATATTTTACGACCTTCATTTGTGCCTTGAAAAGTTGTGCTGCCCGATCGCGGAAACGCGTGGACTCGCGTTCCTCAAGGTTGAAGGCACGGACTTCGCGAGCGGCGCTGAGATTTTGAGCAATATTTTGGGTTAAGCCGCCAAACTTTTCCTGTTGCTTTACCGCTTTTCGTGAGAGTTTCAGCGTAATGTGACGTATTGGGAAAATGACGATGGGCAGGGCTGCTAGGCAGAGGTATATTTCGAGCACCCCTTCGTCTTGAACGGCCTTGAGCGTGAGAAAGTAGACAGCACCTATGATTGTCGCTGGCTGGGTGATGAATTTACGGGCGACATAATTAAGGGTGATCTGCAGCATCTGAGTGTCGCCTGTAATACGAGCGATTAAGTCACCTGTGGTATTCTTCTGAAAGTAGGAGAATGAGAGCAGCTGGAGACGGTCGAAAACCCGAATGCGAAGGTCCCGGATAGCGGATAGGCCCGCCGAGTGGAGAAGGTAGGCCCCAAAGAAATTTGACCCTCCAATGATAAGAAAAAGGACCGGAAAGATTGAGGCGACGAGGATTATTTCGTTTACCATCAATGCCCGGTCATCGCTGAAAATACTCGTAAATAGCTTTTCGACCCCGTTCGTCAAACCGACTCCAGTGAGGGCGCCCCCAATCGATCCAAAGATCGCTGAAAGCCATATTTTGCCTTGATATGGCCTAACAAGATCGTAAAATATAAGAAGGTTCTGTATCATGCGGGTACAAAAGAGTGAAGGTGTGTAGGCTGAGTGCAATAGCGGATATCCCTCGGAACAATTTCCGGAGCCAGGCTCTGATACACTTGCAATTTACCAAACGATCCGCAACCTTCTCATAACGCCCGGTTTTTTCATTTATTCCGAGTCACTTCTTAAAGGGAGCACGGCCATTCCCCTTAAGGAACTCCTCTGGGTCTTCGTTTTCCACTTATATGCCATTGAAAATGCGAATTGCCGACTCATACGACCAGCCTGTCTGGCAGAGTTGGCTGCATGACTTGCCGGAGGCAGTTGCCCAATTTCCTGAGAAAAGTTTGCTTCAAGGTGGCCGTAACCAGCTCTTTCGATGTCGTTTTGAGGGCGTTGATCTCGTCGTGAAGCGATTCCCAAACGATGGAGGTTGGAAAAAAACAGTCTATCGGATTTGGGATAGCAAAGCCAAACGTTCCTATTTGCACACACAGCGCCTCAATCAAGCGGGTCTGAGCAGCCCAGCCCCGGTAGCGTGGCTCGAAGCATGGGAAGGTCAGTGGTTGAATGAGAGCTTTTACGTCTGCCTGTTTGTTCCTTTCGAACACGAAGCTCGCAAGCTCCATCAACTCCACCTGCCTCAAAGGGAGGAAAAAGCCCGCTTGCTGGGGCATTCTCTCGCAAAGATGCATTGTGCGGAAATACTGCATCTGGATCTTACTCCCGGAAATCTTCTCTACACGCCTAGACAAAGCAGCGGCTGGGACATCCAGATAGTAGATAACAATCGGATGCGTTTTGGTCCAGTGCCTCGTCGGGCTGCCATCACCTCTCTTGCTCAGGCCGATTTGCCTGACGACTTGCTGTCGCCAATGCTCTCTACCTATGCTGAATCCGTAAGGATTCCGGTTGGAGAATTGGAAAAAGCGTATCGCCGTCGCAGCCGAGGCTATGCCTTGAAGTGGCGAATTAAAAACGCAACTCGACCATTAAGGAGACAAATTGGCCTCTAAACATAAAGTGAATCAGGGCTCATGGGACGGCTTCAGTGAGCAACCTTATCCGGTCCGGAATCGTTACACGGTCTTCGAGCGAATCCGGTGTTGTCTGTGGTCTCACTTTAAGTCTGTGTTATTCGCTATTGTTGCATTACCTGCAGTCGTTAGTTTTCAGGGAGCACTCTCTTTGGGTTTCCGCCCTAGGAATTGGACATATCGCAGCAGAATCCCGCAAGAGTTCATGGGTATCGCGGTGGGGTTGGACTCATGCGATGGCCCCCGGGTCGCACACGAAATCGAAGAGCTGGGGGTGCAACAGATACTACTTCGCTTTCCTCTTTGGGAAATGGATCGACTGGAGGAGCATTGGGATTTTGTGGAATCCCTCCCTAACTGCGAATTTGTCCTGTGTCCTATGCAAGACCGTGAGCACATTCTCGATCATGATTTATGGCGGAAAAATTTGAATACGGTTGTACAACGTTTTTGGCCCAGAATTAAGAGCTATCAAATTGGCCAAGGAATCAATCGTTCAAAATGGGGCTTTTTCGGCTGTGATGAATTTCTTGCCTTCGCCAGTGTTGCGGAAGAGCTCCGATTAGACTTTCACGGTATTCAGTTCGTCGGACCCTGTGTTTTGGATTTTGAGCCGGTTCCTTTCATTCGTTCGATGCTGCACAGTTACGATATAAAGTGGGATGTAGCGGGTTGTGCGCTTTACGTTGACCGGCGAGGCTGTCCTCGAAATAGACAGCTCCTCATTTTTAACCTCACTCAGAAGATCTATCATTTTGTCGCCTGTGTGCTTTGCAGTAACAAGTCAAGCCGGCGTTTGTGGATAACGGAAGTCAACTGGCCACTAAAGAATCAAGGTATCTACTCTCCGACGGGAAAAAAAGAATGTGTTGACGAGGATACCGCAGCAGTGTATCTGAATAGTTACTACGAAGATGCTTGGGAAAGCGAGCTTGTCGAGCGGGTTTATTGGTGGCAACTGATTTCACGTGGCTACGGCCTTATCGATGTCAACGATGATAACGAATTGCGCTATCGTCCTGCCTACTACCAATTCCAGAAATTACTGACGAAAAATTTGACTGATTCAGATCAGTTGGAGACAAATAAAGTTTCAGGAAGCTCAACTAGCTCGATTACGTAAACGATTTGAGCCATTACAGATTCGCCATTTACCGCGATGGGGGTTGCCGAGGATGAGATTGGCTAACTTGTCTTGAAGGAACTGCTCCTTTTCTTAATCTGAGGATACGAAACGCATATCTTGATTTACAGGGATGGACCCCTACAGTGCGACCAAGGTTGGCCAAGCTTTCCCAACGGAGGCCGCACTTCCTTAAGATACAAAACCAAGGCATTCGGCGGCGAATGGAGCGAGCAAAAGACGTTCTTTCATGCTAGGGTCAAAAGCCAAGATCCGACGCTTTTTGAGATCGTTCCAAGAGCCCATCGGGCGGTTTGGGATAGCGGGAGGGGGTAGACGTTTCCGCACGCAAGTTCTCTATTGTGAATTGAAACTCGGAAAATGACCTCCAGGGAATTGCAACAACACCTGCTTGGCTGGAAACCGGTATTCGGTACGCTCATTGTGTTGTCTTCGTGCTATTGGCTAGATGTTATTCGAGGCTTTTGTATGGAATTTGTATCCGTCGATGGAGAATATATCGTACTCGTTTGATCGGAATTGACCAGGCTGTGTCAGGCCTACGCGGCGATTGGCTTGCCGCTTATCACGCGAATTATCGTTCTAGATCTATTCGCCGCGACCATGGTGATTGAATGATGTGCGGCGGGCGTTTTTGCTCCTTACATGGAGACTGTAGACAACGTTAAAGCACTTAGAGGAGCAGTGAAAAACGTCCTACTAAAGGACGGAATTCTGGTGGGCTAGGTGGTGGAGACGGATCTCGAACGATTCATGAATAATAGCGCCAACGAGCGACTGTTGATTATCAATATCGAGAGCGTTTCGTCTATAGAGTCCCTGGACGATATTCTATCTGTTTCGGATTTGGACTGGTTATTGATCGGGCCTCACAATTTTTTGATTAATCTAGGCGTGCCCGAACAGTAAAAGCAGCCTGACCTTATCGCGGCCTGCTCAACGGTGTTTCGAAAAGCACAAGCAGCGGTAATTGGTGCCGGTATACACTTTTAGGGATAGCCCGAACAGCAGGTCTATTTTCTTGAGAACGGCACCAACCTGCCGATCCACAGTGTGGGCACTCTTTTTATTTAACACCACTTGAACCTAGATCTGAAAGCGATCTGGAAAGTGGCGGACCTTAGAGACGAAGAGGACCCGCAACTGAATAGCGATACGATTGAAGTTATCGAAGAGACTATCCAGTAGGTCAGAACTTGATGAGATTTCCTAATTGGCTGATTCGTTGTGGGTTTGTAGTTAAAAATGAATGTTGACCCTTTTTTGTAAAGCGAGATTCTCCAATAAGAAAAGTTGGTTGTCTCATCAGATCCTTTTGGCGAAAAACAATTTCCTGTCCGAGCCATTAGACACTCTCTAAACTAATGTATACCTTAAATACCCGAAATTGAATGAATCCCGAAACTACCGCCTCCCATTTTAATGCCCCAGGTCAGGTCGTTACGGTTTTAAATATCGATTCGGGAAATGTCAATGATACTTACCGGGTCATAAAACGAACAACGTATTCAGAAAACCAATTCATATTACAGCGAATAAGCCAAGCGGTGTTTCCGAGACCTGACTTGGTAATGTCTAACGTTAAAGCTATTACTGACTACGCTCACGACAAATTGGAGGCGCAGTCCGGTAATTCGAAACGAATTTGGCAACTGCCTCGGGTGATCCAAACTCGAGACGGTTCAGACTATCATTTGGACGCTGATGGAAACTACTGGCGAGCGCTATCGATGATTGCCTCAGCGACCTCCCACGAAAAAGTCCTGAATCCCGAACACGCCCACGAAGCTGGATATGTGTTAGGACATTTTCAAAGTATAATTGCGGATTTTCCAGCGGATCAACTCGCTGATACGTTGCCGGGCTTCCATATAACGCCTCAGTATTTGAAACAATTTGATAAGGTAATAGAAAAAGATGAGGCTCAGCAGCGATTGGTGGCGTCCTCTGAAGCCCGCCGCATAGCGGAGTTCGTTGAAGACCGGCGAATATTCGCCTCGAAGCTGGAAGATGCAGTTGAAAGCGGCGAGTTGCATCACCGTCCTATTCATGGAGATCCAAAGATATCGAATATAATGATTGACGATATCACGGGGAGGGGTACAGCGATCGTTGATTTAGATACAGTAAAACCTGGTCTTATACAGTACGATTTTGGCGACTGCGTACGTTCGGTGTGTAATCCAGCGGGTGAGGAGGCTCGGGATTTAAATGAGGTCTATATAGACACCGATTTATTTCAAGCCCTAGTGAAGGGTTACTTGAAACAGGCAGACAAATTTCTGACGGATGCGGACCGGAAGTATCTTTATCATTCAATCCGGCTAATTGCGTTCGAGCTTGGACTACGTTTCTTCACGGATTACCTTGCTGGAGATGTGTATTTCAAGACTAGTTACGGTTCTCAAAATTTGAACCGAGCGAGGGTGCAGATGAAACTTTGCGAGAGTATTGAAGTTAGAGAGTTAATACTCCGGCGCGTACTTGATGGTGAGTGACATGGGAGAAACTAAATTGAATCCGGAGACAGAGGACACTACGCAGAGAATTAATCGAATCGCGAATCTTCTCGATACCGTATTTCCCATTAGCGGAATTCGGATTCGAAACGACAGAAGTAATTTCGAGGGGAGTTAGATTAGCCCAATTTAGGGCGTTGAACACCAAGAACGGACCTAGGTTTTCGCTTTTGAAAGAAGAGGCAGCGGGCGATGCGTCCGAGCAAGGTCGCGGGGACTTTCTTTTTTACTTCTTGAGATTATGGGGGAATTTGTTGAAGGCGATCGACGTAGCAGAAAGGGTATACTAAACGTGAATGGTTGATGGGCTTTCGGGGCAGGCGATAACAAAGAGCTTTGAGGTATTAGCTTTGGATTCTCGATTCGTGTGTTTGCGGATGAAATCGTTGAGAGCTGGTTCTTCTAAGATGAAGGATTCCCGATCGTGCTTCTTAGGGTCTAGAAGCTAGACTAGGCAATCGTAGGACGTTATGGGGAACAGTGGAGAAAGTTTATTTAACAAGAGCAATAAAAAAACCCTACACCTGAACAGTGTGTAGGGCTTGAAAGTGAATGGGCAAGCTATGGCGGCTTGCTCGGCGGTCAATTCCCGCTTCATTGGCAGCTCTCGCAAACTTCCGGTTCCTCCGGATTCTGCTTGACTTGGGAGGAGGCGACTACACCTCGGAGGTCTTTCTTGGCTCCAATAGTGGCTTTCTCAATGTTGGAGGCTCCGAGGGTGCGGAGGTAGTAGGTGGTCTTGAGGCCATGCTTCCAGGCGGCACGATACATATGGGACAGTGTCTTCATGTCTGGCGTAGCAAGGAAGAGGTTTACCGATTGGCTTTGGTCGATCCATTTCTGGCGTCGTGCGGCGGCCAATACAAGCCAGCTGTAGTCGATGGCGAAGGCGGTCTTGTACTTGAGCTTGAGGTCTTCGGGGATTTCCTCGATCTCGTCGAGCTCGCCGTCGAAGTACTTTAGGTTGTTAAGCATGTCCGGATTCCAGAGGCCGCGGGCTTTGAGGTCGCGAACAAGGTGTTGGTTGAGAATGGTGAACTCTCCGGAGAGATTGCTCTTAACAAAGAGGTTCTTGTAGGAAGGTTCGATACAAGGAGAGGTACCAGTGATATTCGAGATGGTCGCCGTTGGGGCGATAGCCATGACGTTGGAGTTACGCATGCCGTGCTTGGCGATCTTTTTGCGGATGGGAGTCCAGTCTAGCTTGCCGCCCCGTGGAACATCCACGACGGTGCCCCGTTCTTCCGCGAGAAGGTCGAGGGTGTCTTGCGGAAGGAGACCTCGATCCCACTTAGAGCCTTTGTAGCTGCTGTAGGCACCGCGCTCGGCTGCCAAGTCGCTGGACGCTTCAATAGAGTAGAAGGCGATGGCCTCCATTGCCTCGTCGTTGAATTCGACGGCTTCCTGGGAAGCAAAAGGAATGTTGCGAATGTAGAGTGCGTTTTGTAGTCCCATTACTCCGAGGCCGATCGGACGATGGGCTTGGTTGGAATGCTTGGCTGCCTCGGTCGGGTAGAAGTTAATGTCGATCACATTGTCGAGTGCTCGGATAGCGGTTTGGACCGTTTCCTTGAGCCTCTTGTGGTCGATGTTGCCGTCTTTATCCAAGTGCTGGTCAAGGACGACGCTGCCGAGGTTGCACACGGCTGTTTCATCGTTGCTCGTGTTGAGTGTAATCTCGGTACAGAGGTTGGACGAGTGGACCACGCCGACGTGGTCTTGTGGTGAGCGGATGTTGCAAGGATCCTTGAAGGTGATCCATGGGTGGCCCGTCTCGAAAATCATGCGGAGCATCAGTTTCCAAACTTCGATAGCGGGAACGGTTTTGGACCAAATTTCACCCTCGCGGGCTCTGGCTTCGTAGGCGGTGTACTTCTCTTCGAATTCCTTGCCATAGACGTTGTGTAGATCGGGAGCCTCGCTGGAGCGGAAGAAACTCCACTCGCCACGCTCCTCCATACGTTTCATGAACAAGTCGGGAATCCAGTTGGCTGTGTTCATGTCGTGACAGCGGCGACGGTCGTCACCTGTGTTCTTTCGGAGCTCGAGGAAATCGTAGAGATCGTTGTGCCACGTTTCCAAGTAGGCACAACCGGAGCCACGGCGCTTGCCACCTTGGTTTACTGCGATGAGCAGGTCGTTGTGCAGTTTTAGGAAAGGAACTATGCCTTGGCTTTCGCCGTTGGTGCCGGAAATGTGGCTGCCCGTTCCGCGAACGGCGGTCCAACTGCCGCCGAGTCCACCTGCCCATTTGGAGAGGTAGGCGTTTTCAGCGATGCCGCGCTGCATGATGCCTTCGATGGAATCATCTACGTAGTAGAGGTAGCAGGAAGAGAGTTGAGAGTGGCAGGTGCCGGAATTGAAAAGAGTGGGGGTGGACGAGCAAAAGCGACGGCTCTTGTAGAGTTTGTAAAGAGCCTTGGCCTTTACTTCTTTCTCTTCCTCCTCGGAGAAGAGTCCCATGGAGACCCGCATCCAAAAGAACTGGGGCGTTTCAATACGACGCTGGTTAGAGAGGCCTTTAGTCTTATCGATGATGAGGTAGCGGTCATACAAGGTCTGTACACCGAGGTAGTCGAGCTCGAGGTCGGCAGAAGGGTCGAGGGCCTTAGCGAGTTCGTCGATGTTGTAGTCTTTGATCTTGTCGTTGAGGCGACCTATTTTAGTGCCGTATTTGACGTACTCCTTGAATTTCTTCTGGTGAAATCTTTTTAGAGCTCGTACGCCGTCTTTAACGATGTCCCAACCGAGCACCTCCTCATAGATATAAGAGAGTTGGATCCGTGCGGCGAACTTGGCGAAGTCCGCGTCTTGCTCGATCAAGGTTCGGGCGTTCAGAGTGACGGTCTTCTGTAGGCCATCCTCGCTGATTTCGTCGAAGATGGAGCGACGGAGCTCGGCCTCGATTTCTTCGAAACTGAGGCAGAGATCGAGCCCGATCATGGCGAAGTCGATTCGCTTTTTGAGATCAACGCCGTCCCAGAAATAGGTGGAGCCATCGTCGTTTTTGACGACGATCATGGAATTTTGCTCCGGCGTGTCTACGCCCTGAAGGGCTTCCGCCTCTCGCAAGGCCCGGCGTTCTGCTCTATAAAGAATATAATGTTCGGCTACTTTGAAATGGCCATGACGCATGAGCTCTTCTTGAACCATGTCCTGGACTTCTTCGATTTGCACGAAGGCTTGGCCAGTAGCTTCGAGGCGTTCGGTAATGCCGCGGGCCACCGCGACGGACGGCTCTGAATTCATTTCTAATGTGAGGAAGGCTTTGCGAACGGCGATTTCGATCTTTTGTTCCTTCCAAGGCACAACCTGCCCGTTGCGGCGGATCAATCGAAGCGTTTTCAGGCTAGGATTTTGCTCCGTGGCGATCTTACGTTGGCGGTTCATGAGCATACATTTGGCTACATCATATGCGTCATTTTCTACTAGGGTATGTTCAATAACATCGTAAAGTTCACCCAATCCAAAACGCGTCTCCCGAGTCGAAGCCGACTTTGCCTCAAGCTTTTCGCATACCTGCGTGGCGACAACTTGTACCCAATCGCGGTTCTTTTCGGTAAAAATCTCCTTTTCGTTTTTGGACAAAAGCACATTGGCCAAAGCGTTGCCTATGGTGTCCATGATCTCGTTCTGATCGAAAGTGGCTTCGCCTTCGTGGGTAACGACGTGAATCTTGGATTTTTCCGATTCGTCTACGTCGCTACCTTCAGCACGCCAATCGTATCCCAGTTTCTTTTCACGGGAAACGGATACAAGGCGTTTTAGAGCGATGTCTTCTTCGAGGGTGGGATTAATCATAGTTTTGAATGCGGCAGGTGGTTATAGGTGAGACCGGGAATAGGAGTGGTGGATGCGTTTAGATCGGGCAACTCAAAGACAATAAAATCAAAAGACCTTGTATATTACAAAAGTAGGACTCGGACTAGAGGTCGTCGTCGCTATCTAGATCGAGAGAGGATGCCTTCTGATATTCCGTTACGCGCCCTTCGAAGAAGTTTTGCTCCTTCTTGATATCCATCATTTCCGCTAGCCAAGGCAGCGGGTTTTGGACATCACCAATGAGCGGCTCGAGGCCGACTCCTTCGAGTCGACGGTCCGCAATGTAGTCGATGTACTGGAGAAAATCTTCTTTGCGCAAGCCTATGGAGTCCATGGGCAGGCAATCGCTGATGAAATCCTTTTCCAAGGTGATCGCTTCTGCCATGGTGTCGCGAAGCTCTTGCTTAAAATCTTCGGTCCAGATCTCAGGATTTTCGTCTATAAGATCCATGAGGAGGTTACGAAATAGCTCGATGTGGTTGGACTCGTCGCGAAGCGTGTAGCGGAACATCTCGCCGATGCCCCGAAATTTGTTTTGTCGGTACAGAGAAAGTATCATCCCGAACATTCCGTAGAACTGAGTACCTTCCATGCATTGTCCGAAGACGAAAAGGTTCTTGGCAAAGATCTGCTTGTTGCGAGGCTCGGTCAGATCCATGTCCCGACGAAGTCCGTGCGACGTACGGGTGACAAACTCGTTCTTCTTTACGATGGTCTCGATGTCTTCGAACATTGCCTCGCATTCGTGCGGGTTGATGCCCAACGAACTAATCATATAAAGCAGCGAATCTGCATGGATGTTCTCTTCGTGACTGTGGCGGCCGAGGACGAGCTTGAGCTCAGGAGCTGTCACATTTTCACGGACAACGTGTATAACGTTATCCCCTACAATACCTTCGGCAGCAGAAAAGTAGCCCACGCCCATCATAATGATCCAGCGCTCGATATCGGAAACGACGGAGTTGTCCTTCCATTGCTCGATGTCGCGGTTCATAATTATGTCCTCTGGCTCCCAGTGGTTCGCCTTCATCGTTTTGTACAAGTCGTAAGCCCAGTGGTACTTGAGCGGGAGGAGATTAAAACACATCGATTGGCGGCCATTGATGACACGCTTTTCCGCGAATGCTCTTTCCGCCTTTTCTTGGTCCAGTAAGAAGGTTTTATTGCCGACTGTGTACGTTTTATCCATGAGATGATATGATAGATGAAGTGTTAGTTAACGGTATGGTATTGACTCGGAACTGCTGAAAGTGGGCAAAAAAGACCACAATCAATGTGAGGTGGCGAATGTAAGTTATTTTAAGTTGTCCACCTCTTGCTAACCACTAGATGGTGTGTCCGTTTAGTAAAAAACCACAAGATATTGTGATACTTTTTGCGACGTCAACGAGTTTGTATCGTTTTTTCTAACGAATTTTTCGATAAAGCGGGGGGTAGTTATCGCTAACAAGCTCATACACAATAGCTTGTCTGAAAATGAGGGAACTCCTAAAAAAATTGCGCAATTTTTTGCAAGCAGAGGGAGGCTATCCGGATACGTTTTCTTTTTCTGTTGAAACCCCTTCCGGGCGCTTTGGAGCCTCGCGAAAAACGCTCTTTTTCGGATCGGAAATAGGACCGGTCAGGCGGACTTCGAAAATGCCCGTGAAGACATCTAGAAGCCGAAGGGGTACTTGGACAAGAGGAATGGAACGGAATGGTTGAAGCTGGGCTTTGAAGTCGAGCTCGTCTTCCCTAAGGTCGTACTTCCCGCTGCTTTTAATTTGAGCGATGGGGCCTACAAGAATGAGTTCGGGAAATTCCACATAGCGCTTCTGCACGGCAAATTCTCCCTCTGCTCCATTGAACTTGAGAGTAGCAATCGGGAGCCCCGCGCTATCTAGGGCTCGAGAAATCCCGCCTAAAAGCGGGAGATCCGTAAGGTTGGCCCCAGAAATTTGATACGTCCCCGCGCCGTCGTAAGAGAGCGAGTCTCCAACTACGCCCTTGCCGGTGAAGTGCAGGCTCGTCGTTCCACCATAGGCTGACAGTTCCTCAGCTGTGATTCCATGGGCGGAGCTTTCTGGATCATTGGCACGAAAGTAGTCGGCAGACGCTTTGAGTGTGTCTCCGAAGCGGGCGTCGCTAAGCGTTACGCTCAAAGCGATATTTTCGTTTCTAACGGTGGCGTTGGCATCAACGATCCCGCCTGCCAAGCGAGCCTTGACGGCGGGAATGTCCGCTCGGTCATTGCCAACGCTGACTGTTGCGCTGAGCGAATCGAGTGGGTAGTCGTAGTAGTTGAATGCTTCGTTCGTATCGATTTGCAGATCGACGTCATATGTGAAGCGATTCTTGTGCATGACGCTGGTTGAGCGAGCGTCAACCTTTGGTGGAACGCTGTACCCGTAGGGCTCCAATATCTCTTCAACGTTTTCTCGCACTTCATAGATGAGGTCAGGGCCGATGCTCAGGTCGATCGTCGATTCGGCATCGAGCCATAGAGCGGTCAATTTATAAATGCCGTCGCGAGGGTCTTGGCCGATGGAAAACTGGCCGTCTCCTTTGATCGAGCCCTCCGTTCGGGTTAGTTCTAGATTGTATAGATCGATGTAGCGCTGAAGGATGAACATGTGGGTCTCGATTTCCTCCATAGGGTGACCCCGGATATCCAGTTCTTTGCAGGAACCGTACCCGGTCAACCAAAGAGTTTCAGGTCGCTTGATGATTTGGCTAGAGTCCAACAAGCAATAGAAGCCTTCCTCCGGGAAACGAAAGTTAGACCAAAGCTCCGTCCACCAAGGGTCAGGAATCCAGCCATTGACTGTGTTGGGGTTGAACAAGCCATCTATCAATAAACGTCGGTGCATGGTTTCCAAATCAAGCGATACTGAAAGGCGTCCACTTTGCTTGCCGCTGCGTAGCCAGAGATTGGGGACTTCCACTTGGTTGCCGCGAAGATTCGCTTGAGCGATAACGCGATCAAAAGGAGCGTCCAGTGAGGTTAGACGGTTTGCCTCGAGTGCGGCGTCGACGGACTTGGGTTTGAGCGCTCCCTCGAATTCAGCAGAAATGTGCAGGTCGGGAGGATCTATGACACGAGCCATTCTCTCGAGGGGGAGCTTACCCATCTTCGGAGCCACCTGCTTCGCCAGATTGATGACCAGATCGACCAGTCCTTGTGTGGGAGAACCCATCAGATCTACAGAGGCGGTCTTCTTCTCTGGGTTGGCGACTGAATTGACTTTCCAGGATGAGTCAGCGATTTGAAAATATCCATTTGTCCGCCAGTTCTCGGGATCGAGTGGTTGGAAATTAAAGTAAAGATTCGACGCGAAATTTGATTCCCGACCACCAGAGCCAATAGTCAGGTGAACGTGGCTTGGCTGCAAATTTTCAGTGGTCGGAATTTGAGGCCAAGACGCAAACAATTTGAGGTCTTTGGCGAACGTGTTTTGTGGAGCGTTGATTGAGCCGACGTGGGCCGATAGCGAAGCGTCACCACCCAGTGAGGCTTGGATCTCAACGAGAACTTCTTCCGCTGCAGCCTCGTTTTGCCATTTCCCACCAAGCGCGGTGATGACAGCGGTAACCGACTTCGGACCCTTGCGAGACGCATCAAACCGGATTCTCGCTTCGAGCCCTTCGATTTGAGAGAGAGAGTCCTTGATCTCCAATGCCTTCTTGTGAAATGTTATAAGTTGTTGGCTTAGGGGGCGGGGCTGATCTGGAACCTCTTCCAACGACAAGTCAGTAGGATCAATGATACCGCTGATAATTGCTCGGGCATCTCCAAATTGGAATTTGGATTGGTGTATTACCCAGCCCTCATGTTGGTTTTTAGCTCTGAGGTCAATCTGATCGACCTGTGGTTCTGGAACTCCGGACCTCGAAAGAAGGGCCGGGATGATTAACGACCCGTTTATGACATTCAGCTCAGTTATTCGAGCTCTTCCAAATAGAAGCAAAGCACGGTTAACTCTTAGACTGATGCGGTCGGCATTAGCGATTTCAGACTGTAAATCAGCAGAATAGATCTTCGGATCATCAATAGTGATGCGACCGTTGGGCTGGACGCGAATGCCTGACATACTCATCGTAGCCCCTTGTGCTTTGAGCTCTTTCTCCAGCAACCGGACAAGAGATTCGGGCATGGGGGCCTCGTCGATGGTTATTGAATAAGCGACGAGGCAAACGATGAGAGCGAGAAGGCCCAATCCAAAAATATAAAGACAGTCTAAAGTTGCCCTGCAGAACAGACAGGTACTTTGCCAAGCGAACTCTCCCTTTGATTTCACCTCGATTTGCAATGCTTCCTCCTCTATTGCTGCTCAGCATCGGGACTGGCGTGTTCTTCCCCTTTGGATGGGAGAGGCAGATCAGAATCGAAGGGCTCTTCGGGAACGGAGCGCTTAACACGATCGAAAACAACCGAGCTAAAAGCGTCGATAAATGGCTGCCTAAATTCGAAAACCGAGTTTCTATCGATCGAGCCACCAAGCAGAAGTGGTCCTCCCGTCAATTCTGAAACGTATAGTTCGACGCTTTTCGAGTGTCCTGTGTCAGCACTCGCCCACTGGAAAGTGACGCTCATCAAGTAGGCCCAACTTTGCCGCTTTCCCGCGATGGATACGGTAGAAGTATATTGATCGAATAGATAGGACTTTACCTCTAGAGGGGTAAGTGAATCGACCAGTTCAACGGGAAAGTTACTGTCTTCGATGGATGTGTAAAGCAGGGTCTCCTCGTTGGAAAGGCGAGTGATCGATAATTTGTTAATTGTCGCGTCACCGGGGATTTCATACAAGCGACGGCTGTGATATTGGAACAATACGTCAGGGATCATTTCCAAAATATCGTTTGAAACGAGGTAGACGAAATCTGATTCGGCAAGTTTGACGTACCTCAATGTGCGGTCTTCGCTGTGAAGATCGCCGAAGAGCAGCGTCTCCACTTTTGGGGGCTTGGACTCTTCCGTGCGGTCTTTCAATCTTTCCGACGCAATACGGATCGAATACTCAGGAACCTCGAGTCCATAGGTTTCTAGGTCGGCGGCAGTTGGGGCATCGTGAACAAAGCCTGATGAGATTGGCGAGGCAATGGCTTTTATTTTGTTGAGCCAATCGAGGGCGTCTTTGACCGCTTCGTTCGAGCCCTTTTCCCGCATGAATCCTTGTTCCTCGTCGGGGATGAGGATTTCCCATTCGTCCGTTTCCAACTTCTGGAGTGAAAAGGATTCAGATCCATCCCTTTCAAAAGAAACGGATGTGGCGTAAGCCGTATCGATCTCGAAGATACGTCTGTCCCGTAGGTTGGTCTGTGCTTTTTCTAGTTCAGGTACATAGTCTAGTTCAATTTCAAAAACTGTATTGCGATTTTCGAGTTTACCGTAGCGTATGAGGGGATCGGTTGGACTTATGGGGTTTCCAACTTCCAGAGCCTCGCGGCTCTGATCCGACTCGATTGCGATTCGCAGGGACGGCTGCTGCAACCCGAAAAGCCTTAGGTCCGCCGGGGTGGGTTGCAGCACACGAAGACTTTTCAACTCGAGCAGTTTTCCAAGAAGAGTGTTCACCTCAATAGAGTCCGCTCGAGTGTTGATAGGCGTTTCGATCGTCCAGATGTTTTCGTTCTTTGTGACTCGGGTTCGTAGATTGTCCTGCAATTGCAGATTCCATGAATTTACTTCAAATATGTTGCTGCGAAAGATTCGAGGACTACGAAGGCTCTCAATGTCGATGGAAAGGCTGTCTAGCAGGCTGCGATCCACCACGTGGATTTTGGTTTTATCGAATGAGAGTAGGTAGAGATGGTTTCCTAAATCCGTAGCTTTTCCGATTCCGATGGAATAGCGGCTCCCACTGCTACCGAATTCAAGCGTAAGGCTAGGTGGAGCGAGACCATATTCCGTCAGGCTGGATCCGGTCTGGTCAATCCGGTCCACGGCGAAGGTTACCTTGGTATCCAGAAATTGAAGTTGTGTGAGAATCCGCTCCACTGCGAAGGTGTTTGCCTGCCAGAGGAAAGGTTCGGTTAGCATCCAGTCGTTTTCCGACTTCTCCAACGTAAGGGCTCTATTCTTCGTATTGTCGTAGATTCTCAGATAGTCGATGTCCACCGCTAGGGAGGCGAGGGCATTGTCATCCTCACCCTCCAATGGTAAACGGGAACTCCACGGGTCAATGTAAAATATGTAGGTCAGAAGACCCAGGAGAATTACGAGAAGCGTGAGTGTGATTTTTAGTCGCATGGTGGCGTTACTGCCTTCTGGCGAAATACATGAGAATTCCTAAGAAACCGATGAGAAGAGGTGGACCCAGCCATATTAGATATCGAGAAAGCAGAAGCTGTTCCATGCTCAGGTCCAGTTTTACTTTTTGTATTGGCCTTGGAGGAATGTTGAGCTGAGCGACTCGTTCGATGGCATAGTTGATCGCATTGAGGGCGAGAAAGAGATTTCCGGATGCTTGGATACGATTATTCGCGATGAAACTTGAGGTGCCGATGACAATAAGCCGCCCTCCGGGTATGCTGATGCCTAGAGAGGAATCGACCTGTTTCTCTGAAACTGCTGCTACTCGGACGGGACCTTTCAAGTCGACTGCTGGGTCGAACTGGGGGAAGCCTTCGACGGCGTAATTCTTTTCGCCCCAACTGTTGTCTGAAGTAGCCATCAGCTCTTTTATAATGAGAGAATCGTCTATCGGTCTTTCAGGATCTTCGCGAACGACGCGAGCCCGATCTGTAATGATGGACATGTTTAATTTCAGGAGCTTATCTGTTATGGGATGAGGAGCGAATCGTCGGACCATGAGGTCACCGCCGTCGATGAGGCTGTTTCGGCTGGCTTCGATGGCCACCGCTTTGTCGGTCAAAAGCCCCCACTCAAAAAGCAGATCGTCAAGTCCATGATCTGCATCCGGCTCTAGCAATAACAATACGCGGCCGGACTCTTTTCGTAGAAAACTCTTCAGCAATTCTTGCTCTCGGGGAAGAATTCTCGTTTTCGGAGCGGGAATAACTACCAGTGCCGCGTCTTTGGGAATCTCTCTGTTCGCCGAAAAATCCAAGCTGGCGGTTCTCAAGTTTCGACTTTTCAGCTCGTCCATCAATTTGGAAATTCCCTGTGAGGGTGAAAAGTCGTTTGGGTCAAGTTCTCCGTGTCCTGTAGTGAAATAAATGACCGGAATCTCTTTCTGGGATATTTCCAGTATTGCACGAGTGAAGATTTTTTCACCTAGAAACTCTCTTAGCTCGCCTTTTTCAAGGTGGTAGAGTTCGTCAATTTGAATCGACTTAGGCGTCTCTAAACCTGGAGTTCTGAATATAATCGCATTTTCCTCGCTAATGTTGAGCTCTCTAGTTCGTCTCGTCTGTTGGTAGATGTCTACGTACTCAACGCTAACGCGGTTCTCGCCTTGGTTGCGGGTTTGATATTCGTATTCGCCAAGCAAGGATTTGACGTCGTAATGGATGTCCCTAACCCCCAGATCTACGTTTTGGTCTGGAAGCGTTACAATAATCTGAATCGGCTGTTCGAGCTGATGAAGATAGGCAATGGTTTGGGCTGAAAGAGTGTAGGTGCGACCGATCGTGGTATCGATTCGCTTGTAGGAACGCATCGCAATGGCGTTGACTGCCGCGAGGATGAGAAAGACCAATATGAACTGGGCGATCTTGTGAAGCGTATCGACGATTCGGTTGGACTGATAGGATTCGATCAAGCTCATGTAGCTAGCAACCTCCCTCTCGATATTCTAGGATGAGAATGCTCAAAAATAAAAAGGCCAATGAGCAGCTAGCGTAGAGAACGATAGCCCTGGTGTCGATGATTCCAGATGAGAAGTCCCTCATATGTTGGAGGACGTCGGTGTGGTTGGCCAAAATCTCTACCCATCGAGGCTGGTCAATCCAAGGCAGAGCCATCTCATCGAGAAAACTGCCGACAACAATGAATCCGAAAACGAGTGAAAAGCTGACAATGCCGGCAATGAGCTGGCTTCGAGTCAATGTGCTCGCGAATATCCCCAAGCTGAGAAACAGCCCACCACTGATGGCAACGTAAGCGTAGCCACCGAAAATAGGATACGGGTCAAGCAAGGAGTCTTCCTGTACGAATGAGTAAAACAGAATGTGAAAGCTCCCCGTGAACATCCAAAGTAGGGAGTAGTAAAGGTATCCAGCACAGAATTTCGAAAGAATGACTTCCGTTGCGGTGACCGGGGTCGTCATGAGTGTTTCGATCGTTCCTGTCGCTCTTTCCTCGGCGACACTCTTCATCGTGAGGAGGGGTACCATAAAGAAAACGGGAATAAAGAAGAGCTGGAAAAAGGTTATGGATGGATTTTGCTCTTTGGGGTCGCTTGCATATTCGAGGAGGATTAGCTGAAACAGAAATCCCATGACGAGCAGGAATAGAAATGCTGCGATGTAGGTGCTCGGACTTATCAGGAGCTTCCAGATCTCGTTTCGGAGTAGCGTAATGAAATGCCTCATTCTATTGCCGTACGGGTGTCGAAACCTTTTTTTCTTTGGTTTTTGAAGCGATGCTCTCCGGTTCCTTAGTAAGATCTGTATCTAGGGTTTCCCAACTGCGGCGCGTGGCAGCAAGGAAGACATCTTCGAGAGGAGCTTCCCGCATTCTAAGGGATTTTGTTCGAATCAGGGGATTGTTTGACAAACAGCTAAAAAGCTTTTCCCCATAGTCGTGGCGTCCTGGAATACGAATGGCCACCTTGGAAAAACCTCGCTCATCGGCTTCGGTGTGTTGGGCGACTTCAAGATTGGACGCTACATTTTTCAGCGACTCCAGAAGATCTTCTAGATCTCCATTGATTTCTAGCTCGTAGATCGTGGAGTCGATGAAGGTTTCCCGAAGCTCGTTGGGCGTTCCCTTTCCGACGATCTTTCCGCCGTTGATGATTATGACTTGGTCGCAGGTCATCTCGATTTCCGGGAGTATGTGACTGGAAATAATGACACTCATTTTTCCCCGCAGACTCGCGATAAGATCACGAATCATGATGACTTGATGGGGGTCTAGCCCAATCGTTGGCTCATCCATTATGATAACCTCCGGATGGGCTAGTATTGTGTCGGCGATGCCCACTCTTTGGCGGAAACCTTTTGAGAGTTTTCCGATTATGCGGTCGCGAGCCCTTGTGAGGTCGCACAGTTCCATGACTTCATCGACGCGTTTGCTGCGGTGGCGCAAAGGCAGCTCTTTAAGGCGTGCTCTCCATTTAAGGTATTCGCATACCCGGAGCTCGAGCGGCAGTGGATTATTCTCCGGCATATAGCCGATGCGTCGCTTGATATCGTGAGGCTCTGAAGCAACCGGGAACCCGCATATTCTCGCTATCCCAGAAGTAGCTTGCGTGTAACCAGTTAATATACGCATTGTGGTACTTTTACCGGCTCCATTAGGCCCTAGAAATCCGAAAATTTGGCCTTTCTCAACCTTGAAGGAAATTCCAGCAACGGCTTCGAGCTTACCGAAACTTTTACACAGGTTTTCGACTTCGATTGTATATTCCTTCTGGTCCACTTCCTATGGCTAACTTATTTTGATATCAAAGATCCATGAAACAATGAGAGGCTTCCGGATGTCCGCAATACCAATATGTATTCGTTGAATGAGGGGAGCGGGATGAAGGAAGATTTGACTCACTTGAGTTGCGATCTCGACTTTTCGAAAAACGTTCATTTTTCGATCCTAACCTCTCCCGCTCTTATAAGGATCTTAGATCCGTCCACTCGCTCTAAAATGAGAGCTCCATGAACGTCTATTCCGCGAGTGATTCCAGTGATCTTGTCTTTCCCTTGCAGGAGGCTGACCTCACGGCCCTGCAAAGCATCATAGGAGTTCCACTTTTCCTTCAATGCAGCTCTGTGCGAATCGGAAACAAATTGTTCGTATGCGAGTGTAATCCGACCGGCGAGAGCCGCGGTAAAGCGATTTATGTCTTGTGCGGACCCGGTTTCCTGCCGGATAGACGTTGCGATCGCTTTCAGGTCTTCAGGCCAGTTGTACGTATCCCCGTTCACGTTGAGGCCTATTCCGAGAATAACGTCGCGGGTTTGATCTGCATCCATACGGGCTTCCGTTAAAATTCCGGCGACTTTGCGTCCTTCGATGTGGATGTCGTTGGGCCACTTGATGCTGCTCTCAATTCTGAAGAAAGAATTGATGCATTCGCAAATGTTTACTCCCATCCAAAGAGTGAATGTCGATAACCTTGCTGGGGAGACTTCAGGTCGAAAAGCGAAGCTGGCGTACAGGTTCCCATTGTCAGGACTGTGCCATCGCCGCCCTAGACGCCCGCGGCCCTCGGTTTGTTCGCGAGCGAGGACGAGGACAGGTGTTTTCTGGCCATTTGCCAGAAGACGCTCGGACTCCGAATTGGTGCTGTTGGTACGGTCGCGTACAACGACATTCAAATCTTTGGCGGCCCGGGGAAGCAAAGCCCGTATCAATGCTTCGTTAAGCGAGTCTGGGCGGAGGGTTAGTCGATAGCCTTTACTGCGAACGGCTTCAAAATCAAAGCCCTGAGATCGTAGTTTTTCCATGTGTGACCATATGGCTACTCGGGAGATTCCCAGGCGTTCAGCAATATGGTTTCCGGATACGAATTCTTTTTTTGCTTCCAGAAGTTCCTGTAGTATCATGACCTCTTTCGTCAGCATCTGTTTCCTTGGTTTTGTGTTGAATTAGGCAGCATGAGGCCGAGTATTAAGTATTTGATGACGATTGGGAAGATTGGGGGAACTCGGGTCGATAAGTTCATTCATTCCAGTCTAACCCAATATCGACCCACACACTCTTGTGAACCAATGCTCCTGTCGATATGAAATCGAAGCAGAGAGGCGTTAAGTCTTTGAGGGTATCCAAAGTGACGTTACCGCTAATCTCGGTGACGGTCTGATCGCCAATCAGCTCTTTCGCTTTCCTCAGGTCCGGCACAGAGAAATTGTCCAGCAGAATGATATCTACCCCTGCATTGAGAGCTGCGGAAATCTGTTCGAGGCGATCCACCTCCATTTCGACAAGTACACACGGATTCGTCCGTCGAGATTGGGCCACCGCTTTAGCCGTTGCTCCCATGAGATCGTCACCGAATGCCGCTAGATGATTATCCTTGAGCATGACCCGATCGAAGAGTCCCATGCGATGGTTCCAGCCGCCGCCGCAGGCCACGGCGTATTTTTCCAGATAGCGGTATCCCGGTGTCGTCTTGCGGGTGTCGAGAATCCGAGTGCGAGAACCGCTAAGGGCATCGACGTAGGTTCGCGTGTTTGTAGCGATCCCGCTAAGGTGTTGAAGAAAATTGAGAAGCGTTCTCTCCGCGGTTAGGGCGGAGCGAGTGGATCCGCGTAGAGTGGCGATCGGATCCCCAGCAGCGAGGGTGGTGCCATCGTAGGCCAGGGCTTCGAGAGACAATTGAGGGCTGAAAGCAGTTGTTAGTTGGGCTAGCTCGATACCGCAGAGAGTCAGGGGCTGCCGAGCATGAAATGTGGCGGTGATTTCGTGGTCTTCTGGCACTAGACAACTCGAAAGGTCCCCGGTAACCTTTGGCTTTTTGATGAGGCCAGAACCGACTGTATCCTCACCTATGGCGCGAGCAATAAGTTCCTTGATGGGTTTTGGGTCGAGTGCTTCCCAGCGTATTTGCTGGCAACACGATCGGAGGATGTCTTTTGTGTCTCGGGTCACTGGATCAGGGTTATCTGATTCAAATGCTGTATTATAAAGTATAAAATCGCTCGGGAGCGAGCATCCTTCTCTTAAACGATGACAGTTGATGAATTTAAAGCCAGTGTGGAGACTGCGGTTCGGCCAAATTCCGAACTAAATGACGTCCTCAAGGCGTTGTGGTACGATGCTAAGGGTGATTGGAAGAAAGCACATGAGCTTTGTCAGAGTGCGGGCAATGGGGATGGCGATTGGGTGCATGCCTATTTGCATCGAGTGGAAGGAGACCTACCCAATGCATCGTATTGGTACAGTAGGGCTAGCCAGTCTCGTTTCGAGGGGTCACTGTCGGAAGAATGGGAATCGATTGTGGCAGCGATGCTGAGTCGGTAGCCTTGGTGTACGGTTTACCGATTAAACTGCAGACCAGCGACTAAACTCTAACGGTAACCGAAAAGGCTTCGGTTTCTCCGGGGCTGACCGTGTGAAGACCAATTTTGGTTTCCGGGCTGTTTGGCGGCCCCATCCAGGGCTCGATACAATAGAAGGTAGCGGTGTCGGATTGAGTCCAGGTCACAATGGCGTATCCAGGATCCAGTGGCTCATTTGTGCCGATTTCGATTTCGATCTTAGAATGATCGTCCGGACATTCGCAAAGGATCCTCGGGCTGGTTAGACCGTAATGAATGCGGTCGACGAGTCCTGGATTGGCTAGAGATTCGACCTGCATATTGCCCGTGACGGGGAAGAGGCTTCCGTCCGCAGCATGTCGACAGGCTTTGCCGGCAGGAATTTCGATCTGGTAGTTCTTACGGGAAGTTCCATCGGTCCAAGGTAGATTGAAGTAGAAATGATGCCCAGCAGACCAGGGGATGGGGATCTTGTCATTGTTGTGCAGTTGAAGCTCAACCGTTAACGCCCTCTCTTCGAAGCGATAGAGAACTTCGAAATCGTAGTTGTAGGGATACACGTCCAATGCATTTTGATCGGGCAGAAAATGAGCGGCGAATCCCGTCTCGTCTATTCGGGTGAGTTCAAATTGGCCTTGCCTCGCAATTCCATGCATCGGCATCGGTCGCTTGGTTCCCTCTGAGTCTTCCCAGAAGTTGATCTCGCCCTGGCGGAAGGTTCGGGCGGAAAAGGGAAACAAAATCGGGTTTCCCCCACGAGCTTTCACCACTTCACGCTCATCTGAGAGTTCCGCCAAATGATGATATCACGGAATGCACCATCCGGATAGGTGATGTTCCAATTCATGAGACGGGCCCCCACTTGGGGCCAGGCTGAGAAGGTCGATGCCCCTACTTGCCACCGTCGAATGCTTGATCCCAAGTAGTCGATCTCCTCCATTTGCGAAGCGAGTTAAAAAACCGATTTGGCCGAGAATGCGAAACGAAATTGTCGTTTCGATAATACACCTTAATCAGCCGATGAGAATTATGGGAACTATTGCAACAAATATCAGTCATGCAAGCGTTTTGAGCGTTGTACTCTTAGCCACCTATCCTTGCTTTTTGAGAATGTGTTAGGCAAAATTGACGATTCTCTTGAAATGAAGTTTCGTTTTGTAGTAATATTTATATCAACGGTTATCTTTGCTAGCTTCGACTTGGTCGCTCAAACTAAAGATTCGTCCTTAGTGGAAGAGTCTTCACAGTCCGAGACGGTAACGGAGAATCCCTCCGAAAGGCTGGTTCAGAGCTACCCAGATCTAGGTGTCCCAATTGATCCAGAGAAGACGCTCGCAGTTTATGTAATTCCGGTCAAAAACGCAATCGGTCAACCCACGCTTTTTGCCATTCGTTCCGGCATCAAAGATGCCATTGAAAAAAATGCGTCACTGGTGATTTTGGAAATGGATACCCCAGGTGGAGAGCTGAGTGCGACGCTGGATATCATGAAAACGATCGACCGTTTTGAGGGTGGGACGGCTACTTTCATAAATGAGGAGGCGATTTCGGCAGGCGCGATCATCGCCTCGGTAACTCGGGACATTTACTTCACCCCAAGAGCGACGATGGGGAGCTCGGAAGTAGTGACGGGTTCTGGTCAGGACGTGGACGACTCGATGAAACGAAAAATTAACTCCTTGCTAACCTCGAAAGTGGACGCCTATATTGGAGAGTATCGGTATCGGAGTCAAGTTTTGGAGGCGATGATTGATCCCGATGTGGAGCTGGTCATCGATGGGGTGACCCTTTCGAAGGAAGGCAAGCTTTTAAATTTAAATGCTCGTAGAGCACATGAAAATTACGGAGACCCATCACAGCCTCTCCTCGGTGCTGGAATTCATGATGATCTAGACTCCCTCATCGAATCGATCGCGGATGGAAGAGAGATCGTCAGACACGATTTTGTAACGACCTGGTCCTTAAGCTTGGCGGCTCATTTGATGACTCTAAGCCCAGTGCTTTTAGGTTTGGGAATATTGGCCCTACTTGTGGAATTCAAAACACCGGGATTTGGAGTTTTCGGGGTCGCAGGGATCGCGTTGATAGCGTTCGTTAATTTTGGACACAATGTTGCGGGTCTTTCGGGATACGAGGGTCTCATCATATTTGTGATAGGGGCACTCTTAGTTTTTATAGAAGTGGTTTTCTTTCCAGGGGTCGTTCTTCTGGCATTACCAGGAATCATAATGATGTTGGGAGGCATTGTTTGGAGCATGGCCGATATTTGGCCGCAGGAAACTCCCGATTTCGACATAACATTCGACCTCTTCCTGACCCCTATTTACAATCTTGTTGGAGGTATCCTGATTGCGGTGGTCTTGTTCATGGCCGTAGCCCGTTTTTTACCGAAATCGGTTTTCTGGGATCGAATGATACTCGCGGGATCGGTGCAAGGAGCGAGCCAAGGATTAGGCTCGATTAAAAGCGAGCGACCGGTTGCGGGTGCGGAAGGGATTGCCGTATCCGATCTTTTTCCGACGGGTGAAATCGAGATAGGCGGACAGCGTTTTGAAGCTAGAGTGGAAGTGGGTTCCGTATCCAAAGGATCGCGAATTAGGGTCTTAAGATCGGACGTGTTTGGGTACTTTATAGAGGAGGTGAAGGAATGATTACGATCATTCTTCTTTTTCTAGCCGGCGTAGTCCTCATTGGTAGCGAAGTTTTCCTGCCCGGCGGAATTCTTGGGGCAATCGGGGGGGCTTTAATGATCGGAGGGATTGCTGTCTCGTACACTGAATTTGGTGCGTTTATCGCGTTTATCGCAACTATTGTAGCAATTGCCTCAGTTTTTCTGGCACTCTTTTTTGAATTTAAAATACTGCCTAGAACCCCAATAGGGAAACAGTTGTTCATGTCAGGAGCGATCAAAGATTCTACAACATATATAGAAGCCGGCGACGACGTAGTTGGTCAGATAGGGCGGACCGTCACCGCATTGGGTCCAACCGGTTTTGTGCTCCTGGGTTCAACAAAGCTGGAAGCCGCTTCGAAGACTGGCTTCATTGAAAAAAACGAAGAAGTCAGAGTTACTGGAAAAGACAATTTTAGAATAACCGTATCCAAATTATAACGAAAATTAGCTCAATGAAATTCAATATGCCATACTTATTTGCCTTCGTCGAAGGCCTCTCGTTAATCGTCATTGTTCCGATCCTACTCGTATTATTGGTGGTGAGCTTCGTCGTCATCTCTTTTTTCAATACGTGGCTCAAGGCGATGCTAGCCAAAGCACCGGTTGGTTTTTTAAATATCATCGCGATGAAATTGCGAGGAGTTCCCTACGGCTTAGTGGTGGACGCTCGAATAACTGCGGTCAAGGCGGGCGTTGAACTTTCGACTGATGATTTAGAAGCCCATTTTTTAGCCGGAGGAAATTTGATTCCTACAGTGCAAGCGATTATCGCGGCGATGAAAGCTGGGATTAGTTTAGACTGGTCTCGTGCTTGTGCCATCGATTTGGCAACAAAAGGGTCGGGCAAGTCGGTCGTTGAAGCGGTTCGAACCTCAGTGGATCCTAAAGTTATTGACTGCCCTAGCCAAGAAGCGGCGAAAAAGTCGATCGATGGGGTTGCCAAAGACGGTATCCAAGTGAAGGCGAAAGCTCGTGTAACTGTGCGGACCAATTTAGAACGCTTCGTCGGTGGAGCGAAGGAAGAGACCATTATCGCTCGTGTAGGTGAGGGTATTGTAACGACTATTGGATCTGCGGATACTTATAAGGTGGTTCTTGAGTCACCCGATTCCATCTCAAAAGTTGTGCTTAATCGCGGCCTAGATGTTGGAACTGCATTTGAGATTCTTTCGATCGATATTGCTGATGTCGATGTCGGAGCGAATGTCGGAGCGTCTTTGCAAGAAGCACAAGCGGAGGCCAATAAGAATATGGCCCAGGCCCAAGCCGAAATTCGACGGGCTGCCGCAGTCGCGGTCGAGCAGGAAATGAAGGCTCGAGTACAGGAAATGAGAGCAAAGGTAGTTGAGGCTGAAGCACAAGTACCTCTTGCGATGGCGGAGGCTTTCCGTAGCGGCAATCTGGGAGTCATGGACTATTACAAAATGAAAAACATCGATTCTGACACCCGTATGCGTGACTCCATCGCTGAACCTAGCAAGAGCGAGGAAGATTTGGATTCTGATCGATAATTTGTTCTTACAGCCCTAGTCGAATGGATACGTGGTTTTTAGATAATCTGGAAAAGCTTGTTCCGATCGTTATCGCTTTGCTCTATTTTTTAGGGGCGAGCAAAGCGAAAAAGAATGTGGAGAAAGAGGTGGCTCCAGATCCGGAAGCATATGATCGGGCACGAAAAATCCAGGAAGAGATTCGGCGAAAGATTATTGAGCGGAAGAAGAGAGGTAATGCTCCGGTGCAGCGGGAGAGCCCACCTGATTTACCAAGACCTGAAGTCGCTCAGCCTCTAAATACCGAAACTGAATCCTCTAGGGAATTCACAGAGGTAGAAGTATTACCGAGATCGGAAGAGAGTGCACTTCCTCCATTTTCCAAGGAAACAAATCTACTGGATTTCTACGAGGAGCAGCATAAGGAAGTCGAAGAGCGTCTTCGAAAGTCGCGTGAAATCTCGTCCCAAGCACGTTTGAGCGATGTCGGTTCTGAATACGAACGTCTTATCACTAATGGGACGCAGAACGCCTTGAAATTTCAGAGCTACGCCCGAGTTTTGGACGGTCTCGATGATCCGGAGGCTTTACGACGGGCTATTGTGTTAAAAGAGATTCTCGATTCACCCGTAGCCCTAAGATAGACTGGGTAGAACAGGACGACAAAAATTGAAGACCTCATTGGCTTGGCCGTGCCAAATATGAAGATCGAATTATTAGCGATTTGCGATGCGGCAACCGATTATCAAGGCCGGCTCAATGTACTGGGAGTCTTTGAGGGAATCGCCGCTCCTAAGACGCCGGTCGTTCGAGAGCGCTGCTGTATCGTGACTCGCCTAAGGTTTGAGAGGAATGAGGTGGGACCTCATCAGTTGAAAATCAGTCTACGCAACAGCAAGGGCGTACAACTGGTGCCTGAAATGAAGGCGAATTTCTCAGTGAAGGTTCCGCCCAACAGAGCCTCTGTCGCAGTTAATATGGTCCTGAATTTCAACAAGTTGAAAATTGACGAGTTTGGAAATCATGAGATCGCTCTTTTTGTGGATGAGACTCTCCGAGGAAGCGTTCCTTTTACGGTGGCTCGTGCGATGAAGAAGCAAGTGCGTGGAACAATGGATAATTGAGGACTTTTTCTATCCCGTTTTACTTCATTAGATGAGCAAGTTGTTTTTTGAGTGCTTCAGGTGATGGAGTGGTTAGTTGGCAGACAAAGTTTTCGGACAAATGTGCGGTCGGTTTCCCCTCGATGGCTTGAGCGATCTGGATAGATGGAAGATGCTGCCAGAGAATCCTCTGACTGGAGCCTGTCATGAAGGCTTTCATTTAAGCCAAAGCCATTTGTCTGGCTTTCGCTCTCTGAGTGTAGCTGACGCCCTTTGCTATGTTTGTTTCGAGTAGGAAGGAAAGGTTTGAGGCGTTGGGGAATTGGGATCGGCTCCACAAGCTCCTGACCTTTGAATGAAAGCGTTTTGGAATGACTCGATCGCCGCAGACAGAGATCAGGCCTATTTCGAATTATCCACTGGAATAGCCTGTTGATTGGGAATCGAAGTCGTTGAGGGGCTGACCTCAACAACCGGTCAGTTGCTGGACGAAGTTGATGTAAACGCTGTCGACTTCGGGACGCTCCTCGCAGTCGACTTTGATACAAACGAAATGCTAATTGAGGTAGTCGGCTATTTCGGGGTTGGAAAACGACTCGCGATTCATCGAGTGACACCATTGGCAAGTCGAGTAGCCGATCTAGAGAAGCACGACTTTTACTTCGGTTTTCGCTTTTTCTGACGCCTCGTCACCCAATGGGAATCAGTCTACCGGCTTGGGGGCGTGCTGTTGTTGGTAGGGCGATTGCTTTGACAGGAGCCGATTGTGGGTGGCGTCAGAAGGGGAGGTTTCAGCGGATATCTATTTACCGCAGAGCGTGAGAGCGGTGACGATCATGAAATTAGGGGTGTTGCGGCCCGGCATAGAACTAGAGAAAGAATTAGTTAGAGGACATTAAAGCTTATCTGGCAGCTGATGCTCTTTAGGCCGCGAAGGAGGCGGATAACCTGTCGAGCACAATTTAGAGATGGAAAAATCTGCCTATCAATGGATTGCGGCTTGCTAGAACGGGATTAATAAAGTGGCATTGTGGATCGTTTTGCTTGCCGGGAATAGACTTGGAAGGAGGCGTGATTTTTGAAGAAGACCCAATTGCAAAAACCTCTGTTTGAGAATCCCTCAATGCTGAATACTCGATATCAAATTAAGTGCCTAGATATTAGGAACTTATTCGCTAGGCTCTGATGTTAGGTTCCCTTTCATATTATGAGAATTCTTCTGGCTCGGTCTTTTATCGAGCTACTAAGAAAGAGTTAATTCTCTTTCTGTTTTCTGCATTTCTGTTTTTGCTTGGGTGTTATTTAATGTCCATTGCGGGATTACCCGAGTTGGGTGAAAACGTATCGAGCTTCCTTTGGGGGGCTATGTTGGCATCGGTCGGTTTTTTTCTGAGCTGGTTCAATGGAAAACGTTGGATGTGGCTCATGATTGGCGTAGCGGTCTTAGGTCGACTTTTGCTTCTGCCACTACCCGCTTCTGAAGATCTGGTCCGGAGAATGTGGGAGGGTGAAGTATTGGATTCAAACTTCAATCCGTATCAGGTTACGCCGGGAGCCCAGGAACTGGAATTGCTGCGCGGCGATGCCTGGGATCGGATAGGAGATAAAGATGAGGTTTCAAGCCAGCCGCCGTTGAGCCTAGCTATATTTAGGCTTCTGCATGGAATGGGTTTTAATGAGTGGGGTATCAAAACGATAATTGTCGTAGTAGATATTTGGATATGCATCATTCTGGCAATGCGATACGGCTCCCGGAAAGCTGCCTTGTACGGGTGGAATCCTTTAGTTGCGTTTTCAGTGGCAGGGGAAGGGCATATGGAGAGCCTGATGCTCTTGCCCGCCCTAGGGGGATTCCTCATTTGGGAAGCTTGGGTTGACCGTAAAGGAGGTGCAGCCATAATCAGCACCAATGGAGGGTTGAGTGGTGGGCCCGGTCAAATGGTTAGCTTCGCGGCACTGTTAATGGGACTCGCGGCTGCCATGAATCTTGTCTTTCTACCTATCGTTATTTGGATGTTTTGGCATGTCTTAGTAAAGTCGGGCATCAAAACAGGAACAGCCATTTTGCTTGTGGGTTTGATCCCATTGATCGCTTTCAATGGTTGGGGTTCGGTATCGCTGAATATAGATTTGAAGATGATCTCGCCCTTTTCAGCAAGCGTCTTGCCCGATACTTTGTCACTCGTTCCAGGAACCTTGAGCCGGATAGGCGTCGGATTGAGTCACGAATTTTTCTTTTGGCTTGTTCTCGTGATATCCTTGTTGTTGTTATTCCGAAATTCGAGCATGGAGCGTTTCGCGAATCTTTACATAGGAACCTATCTCGTCTTGGCAGTAGTGGTTTATCCATCGAGCTTTTTGTGGATGGCCCCCTTTGCTTTAGGAGCGATGCACTTAGGTTTTCGTTTGGTTTCTATGTCCGCACTTATTTATTACGCATCCTATCTTGGGGGAGAGGGGCCTGTGGTGCTTGGCTGGTGGTGCAGCGTCGCATTGTGGATACCCTTTCTGATCGGTATCCTGTGGTACTTCTTCACATGCCGTTCGAAGAGCAGTGGATTTTATGTCCGTTCCTACTAGGGCGATCCTGATGTTCAAGGCGCCCGAATTGGGATGCTCAAAAGCGAGACCAGCCAAGAGTGTTGGCGACCGGGCAGCCTTGAAACTCTACCAGTGAATGGGGATCATGTAACTGAATTTGATCCCAGCTGAATGGGAGATGGAGATTCGGTTTTCACCGGTTGGCCATGAATCGTTGATGAGAGGGTTGCTCGATTCTCGGACGCTTATGAGGCCTCAGGGAGAAAGATTTGGGAATCGGATGATACGAGCCGCTCGATCGTATTTGGAGGACGGCTTTGAGAGAAAGATTATTTCTTGGGAGGAGACTGCATCGGGCTTGACGAGCTAGGTCTGCAGAGGGCCGCCTTGGCATTGGACTGCTTCGACTTTGTATTGGAGCCCGAAGCGAATTCGTTAGTCGTTTTTCTCAATTACTTCAAGACGAATGAGCCCGTTGTCTTCGAGGATATCCCCGCCAACTTCATTTGCTTTTGCGAGATTGGGGTAGTCGACGCCGACTGAGTGAACATCTTCAGAAGATAGCACATCAGGCGAGACGATGAAATCGGAGAGCTGGCCGACTTCGAGTACGAATAGCTTTTCGACCACTCTGGTGCAATTTTCGGTCCCTTGATATCTATCAAGATTGAAAGGGGACGCTCGATCTTTTCGCCGATACTTCGAATGCGACGGCAAACCTTATGCACAGAGTCGTGAATAGCATGAGCCATGTTGATGCGATACTTATCGACAAAGTGAACCTACATCAAAGTCCCGAGAATTTCCTTGCTATGGGTAGAAGGACTGATGGTGAAGATAATCTTTGTCCGTTGCTCTCTTCGTTGTGGATTGTAAGTTATAGTGATTAGGTTAGGGATCCTTAATAAGCGAATGCAGGGACAATCTGTCGTTGCAAGTCGATGCCCTAGGATTAAACCAAACGTAAGGCTGAACCTTCGCCCGCTTCGATGGTATCGATACGATAAGAGGATCGCTGTATCAAACCGGAAAATACATTTTGGATAGCGTCGGCACTGTTGCAGTCCCGGCTCAAGTGGGCGAGGAAAACTTGGCTCCAGCTTGGGCTATCGATCGATTCGAGTAGGTCGCAAGCCGCCCGATTGGAAAGGTGGCCGTGCCGGCCGCTGATCCGCTGTTTGATTGACCAGGGGCGTTTTTCGTCCCGTTCAAGCAATTGAGGGCAATAGTTGGATTCGATGATAAGCGTATTTACATCTCGAATACGTTGGGCAATACCGACAGGGGCAAACCCAAGATCGGTTAGCCAGGCGAGACTGCGGATGGGAGAGAATAGGTCGTCGCCGCGGCCGCTCTTAAACTTGAATCCAACTGGATCGTGGGCATCGTGCGGCACCGAAAAGTTTTCAACGGTAAGATCTCGAAACTCGAATGTCGATCCGGTGTTGAAGATCTTCCAGTCAGGCTTGTGCTTTAGCTTAGGCTGAACCGCCCTAGCCGTCATGACATTGGCGAACACGACTGGATTGAATTTCTTGGCGAATGTAGAAATGCCCGCGGTATGATCACTGTGTTCGTGGGTAATGAATATGGCGTCGATTTCTTCCGGCTGGACATCGCGTTCCTCGAGCATGCCGCAGATTCGTTTGCAGCTAAAACCGGCGTCCACGAGGACTTTGCAGTTTTCCGTGATCAAGAGTCCGCTATTGCCGGAACTGCTACTGCCAAGGATCGAGAACTGCATAGACATCGGAGAACATAATGAAACGGAGAAACGGCGGAACTCAAACGCGAAATGGAGGGGGTCAAAATTGTTCAAAAGCGAGATTCGTTCTACAGCGAAATTGATGCTGATGAATTCTGTTTCCGGAGTCGCTCTCTAGGCTGGACGAAGAAGTAGATGCTAGCTCCGAGCAGTTGAGTGGATAGGATTACGAACACCCAGATCAATATTTTGTTTCCCTTATCCGATTCGTGTTTGATGCAACCGACCAGCATCCAGATCCAAAAACCGATTAGGGAAAACTTACCAAACTAATGCACATAAAAAGGAAAACGGGGAGTATAAGTGAAATCTCACGGGCGTTGGATTCCAAGGAAGATGTCGTGGTCGGAAGCTGGGAGGGTTTGGAGACTCGGTGTCAAAAGTCGGGATCTTTGGAAGTGCCTTTTTCAGATGGATATTTCAAGGCAAAGAGCAAGGGATCGGGTTGTGTAATCGTGATGAACCTTCCTTGGTAGGTTACGAAATCGATCTAGGTCGTTACTTTGGAATAAAAGGCAGGGCTTGCCTTTTTTTTTTCCGGGTATCTAGTGGCTGATTGCTAATTTCAGATCGAAGCGGGTTTGGCAGATTGCTGGCGGATATGCGACGATTTGGGGGCGAAAGCCGTCAATGTGGCAGTTGGAGCGTTGAATCCACTGCTCAGCCGACTGTTTGTATTTTGTAAGTTCATGACCACCAAAAATAAGCCAAAAATGTATCTGCACAAGACCGAAGCCGAAGCAAAGGCTCAGATTGCGCGCGGGTACGATGCTTCATTTCGTCCCTCGGAGGAATACCGGGATTCGATGCCAGATATCATGGATTCGGTGGAGTTGATGAATGGAGCACCAGTTCCGATCGAGCAAGTAGGTGTCTCCAACTTTCGTTTGCCACTGAAGTACCGCCGACTTGATGGATCGGAAATTGAACTCGAAACCAGCGTATTAGGGACCGTTTCCTTGGAAGCGAGTCTCAAGGGGATCAACATGTCCCGCATCATGCGTTCGTTTTATGAGCACAAAAATGAGGTGTTCACTTTAGATACGATCAAGAAGGTGCTAGATAAATTTCGGAAAAAGGTGGAGAGTTTGGATGCCCGTGTGGCATTGCGTTTTAATTATCCGATTGCTCAGGAAAGTTTAAGAAGTGGCTTGAATGGATACCAATACTATCAAAGCGTTCTAGAAGGTCGACTTTCGAGGATGGGTGTATTTGAGAAACGAATTGTTTTCGACTTCATCTATTCGTCGGCCTGTCCCTGTTCAGCCGAGTTGGCGGAACATGCTCGTGATGTGAGGAACGTTTATTCAATTCCGCACTCCCAGCGAAGCAAGGCACGGATTTGGGTCACGCTTGCTGAAGGGGCGGACTTGTCTTTAGAAGAGATTCAAGGGCACTGCGTGAATGGACTGAAGACCGAAACACAAGTGATGGTCAAGCGAGAGGACGAGCAAGCCTTCGCCGAGTTGAACGGGGCCTACATTAAATTTGTCGAGGATGCCGCGAGGTCGATTTTTAACGAATTGAATGCAGATCCCCGAATCGCCGACTTTCAGGTAGCGTGTTCGCATTTGGAATCGCTGCATTCGCACGACGCGGTTTCTGTTATTTGCAAAGGAGTTGAGGGGGGTCACCAAGCAGACTTTTCAGACTTCAACGATTTAATTTGCTAGCTGGCTGAACGAGACATCCTTTTACAGGGGGACGGTAACAATGAGTTGCGGACTTCATTGGAATCCTCCACTTTATCCTCTCCATTAATTCACAACAATGTCACTGACGACGATTGAGGCACCGTTTTCAGAAACGGAAATTGAAACCGAGGCGGAGCGTCTGCTTGCCAAACTCATGCACGTAGAATGTGATTCCCGGCATTCCTGGAATATCAAAACGTGCCGCTCGGTCGCGCCATTGACCATGGAGATCAATGCTCTCAAAAAGGAAAAGGAGGCAATCATCCTAGCTCACTCCTACGTGGAGCCAGAGATTGTCTACGGAGTGGCTGACTTTTCCGGCGATTCGTATTTTCTATCGATGAAAGCGAGGGAAGCGAAAGCGCGTCGAATTATCTTTTCAGGAGTGGTGTTCATGGCGGAGACGGCAAAAATATTGTCTCCAGCGGCCGAGGTCCTAGTACCTGATCGAAACTCCGGTTGCTCTCTGGCAGACTCGCTGACTGGTGAGCAACTGCGAGAACTCAAAGCGGCCTATCCCGAAGCAGGAGTGGTCTGCTATATTAATAGCACTGCAGAGGTGAAAGCCGAGTGCGATGTTTGTGTCACGTCGAGCAACGTTTACAAGATTGTTGCGGCCATGCCGCAACAGCAGATACTATTCGTCCCCGATCGCTTAATGGCGGACAATATCCGCGTCGAGATGAAAAGGAGAGGTATCGACAAGGAGATAATCTCCTCGGATGGTACCTGTATTGTGCATGACCAGTTTGATCCCAATCTGATTGCCGAGTCGCGGTCCAATTTTCCAGGTTTGAAAGTCGTGTCTCACCCCGAATGTACGATGGATATCACGGGCAAAAGCGACTACGTTGGAAGTACGGGGGGTATGATGGATTACGTGAAAAAAACGGAAGCACCGTACTTTATGATGCTGACAGAATGCGGGTTGGTGGAGCGGATAGAAGTCGAGAGTCCGGAAAAGCGATTTATTTCAGGGTGTAAGCTCTGTCCTTACATGAAAATGAATTCTCTGGAAAAGATTCGAGATATTCTCGTTTCGCCTCGACCTGAGCAAATAGTCGAACTCGAAGAGTCGCTTCGTGTGAAAGCACTTCACTCGATTGATCGGATGTTCGAAATGAGTTAGTGGATACGATTCGGACAGATTGCTTGGTCATCGGAGCAGGACTGGCGGGCTGTTCATATGCCCACTACGCTTCCCGGCTAGGAATGTCGGTCACACTTGTGTGTTCGAATGAACTTTCCAAGGGAGCGAACAGCCAGTGGGCTCAAGGGGGTATCATTTTCGATACTTCACTAAATGCGGAGCAGCTCAAGCGTGATATCATATCCGCGTCTGATGGCACCTCGAATCCAGAGGCGGTCGACTCGCTGGTCGAACATGGACAGGAAGCGGTGCAGTCGCTCTTGCTGGATGAGCTCAATGTGCCGTTCGACCGCGAGAAAACGGGTGATCTTAAGTATACCCGAGAAGGAGGCCACACTGACCGTAGGATCATTTTCTCCAAAGATCTTACGGGTTTGGCGATTCTGACTAGTATGCACGAGCATCTGGTGGGTTTGAAAAACGTATCCGTTTTGACCAACACGGTTGCGGTGGACCTTTTGACGCTTTCGCACAATTCGCTTGATCCGCTCGACAAGTACAAGCCAATTACCTGCATCGGGGCTTATGTCCTCGATACCCAAACCGGGAACATTCGGGCCATCATTGCGAAAAAGACGATTTTGGCGACGGGTGGCCTAGGCCAGATTTTCCAGAACACAACCAATCAGGAAGGGGTCGTCGGCCACGGAGTCGCGATGGCCAAGCGAGTGGGGGCGCGAGTGATCGACTTGGAGTACATTCAATTCCACCCGACTGTTTTCCTCAAGAAGAACTGTCCTTTGTTTCTCGTTTCGGAAGCGGTGCGTGGGGAGGGAGGTGTACTCGTGAATAGTGAAGGTAAAGAATTCATGGATACAGTACATCCAATGAAGTCTTTGGCCCCTCGTGACATCGTGGCCCGGGCAATTCACCAAGAACTAATTTCTTCGGGGGAAAGTTGTGTCTATATCGACCTTTCCACGATGGAATCTGATTTCATAAAAGAACGTTTTCCGTCCATATACCAGCGGTGTTTCGATAATGGTTTGGATATCTCCAAAGAGCCGATACCGGTTGCCCCGGCAGCCCATTACAGCTGTGGTGGCGTCTTTACGGATCTCAAAGGTCGATCTTCGGTTTTGAATCTGAATGCGATTGGCGAGACGGCCTGTACAGGGTTACATGGAGCGAATCGCCTCGCGAGCACTTCTTTGCTCGAGTGCCTTGTAACGGCGAAACTAACGGCGGAAGCGGATTGCCAAGAAGTTCGATCGGCTAACTTCCATTTGCCGGCCGTTCGAGAGTGGGAAAGCCCGGACGAGAGTCCTGACGAGGTGTTGATCCAACAAGACATGCGGTTGATTCGAAGTACTATGTGGAATTACGTTGGCCTGATCCGTTCTTCACGTCGCCTGCACCGGGCAAGGCGTATTCTATTGGAACTGGACCAGGAGATCAGCGAGTTTTATTCGGGCAACCGGTTAACTCGTTCCTTGATCGATCTTCGTAATGCGGTTCGAACTGCCTTGCTCCTCGTTCATGCGGCGAGTTTGAACTCGGAAAGTAAAGGAAGCCATTTTGTCGCGGTTGGGGATGATGAAGTTGACAACCCAGCGGCAGCCACGGACGAACTAAAATAGCCTTGTCTGTTTCGTATTTGTAATTGCCCTCTGAGTAAAAAATCTAACAGTTCGAAGCATGTCAACGATCTCGAGTACCGATCTATTGGAGCAACTCAAATGGCGGTATGCCGTCAAAGAATTCGATTCCAGTAAGGCAATTCCGGAAGAACTGGTTTCTGCCTTAGAAGATTCCCTTGTGTTGACCCCGTCGTCGTTTGGGCTACAGCCTTGGAAGTTTTACCTAATAGAAGACCAGGCAATTAAAGACCAGCTTCCTGAGATTTCTTGGAATCAGCCGCAGCCAAAGGATTGTTCTCACATGGTGGCTCTTGCAATAAAGAGAAACTTCGCAGAGGTAGACGTGAGCCATTTCATCGATTGTCTCGCCACCAGTAGAAATGTTTCGGTGGAAAGTCTTGAAGGTTATAAGAAATTTGCCGGAGGTTTCGTGGCTCGAGGAGTGAGTGAGGGATGGATTGAGCATTGGTCCACTCACCAAGTGTATATTGCGATCGGCCAGTTGATGTCCAGCGCGGCTCTTCTGGGAATTGACGCTTGTCCCATGGAAGGCATCCAAGCGGACAAGTATGACGAAATCCTTGGATTAAATGGGACCGATTATCACGTGGTGCTTGGTTGTGCTTTGGGATACCGTGCTGAAAGCGATAAGTATGCTGCCATGAACAAGGCACGATTTCGCAAAGAGGAAATGATCGAAAGGCGCTAGTGCATGGACAAAACCCGCGATCCAAATAAGTTAAGACAGCTAGCCCGGTTCATCCTGCACGAGCCCTAGAACACTAGGCCTTGTGGATTGGCTTTTTTTGATCTAGAAACCTCTAAGGTTGACAGCTCTCGAACTTTTTCGAGTCTCCGTTGTTCCTGTTTGGAGATACTTCGAAAATCATGATCCGCATCAACGAGAACTTCCTGAAGCTGAAGGCTTCTTATCTTTTTTCAGATATCGCGAAACGAATTGCGTCCTACCAGCAGGCGAATCCCGATAGTTCAATCATCAAGTTGGGGATTGGCGATGTGACGGAGCCGTTGCCAGAGACGTGCCGAGCTGCGTTTCACTCTGCGATCGATGAGATGGGTACCCGAAGTGGTTTCCATGGCTATGGCCCTGAGCAAGGCTACGGGTTTTTGCGCAAGGCCATTGCGGAAAACGACTTTCAGGCGAGGGGTGCGAACATTTCTGCCGACGAAATTTTCGTTAGTGATGGCGCAAAGTGTGATAGCGGGAATTTCCAGGAAATTTTCGCTGAGGATATAAAGATTGCGGTTCCTGACCCCGTGTACCCAGTCTACGTGGACACCAATGTAATGGCCGGTCGAGCGGGTGAGAACATCAACGACCGGTACCAAGGATTTGTCTATTTAGAGTCGACTCCGGAAAATGGCTACGTTCCGTCGATCCCTGAAGAGGCAGTAGATTTGGTTTATCTGTGTTTTCCGAATAATCCAACTGGAGCGATGGCGACTAAGGAACAGTTAAAAGCCTGGGTGGATTACGCAAAGGCTTCGAGGGCGCTAATCCTATTTGATGCTGCCTATGTGGCTTTCATTAGGGATGAGTCTTTGCCGCAGAGCATTTACGAAATCGAGGGAGCGAGTGATGTAGCGGTAGAGTTTCGCAGTTTTTCCAAGAATGCGGGTTTTACCGGAACGCGCTGCGCCTACACTGTGGTTCCTAAAGGCCTGTTCGCAAACGGCTCGACGGGGAAAGAGCACTCTGTCCACGCGTTATGGAACCGCCGTCACTGCACCAAATTCAATGGAGTTTCGTACCCTGTTCAAAAAGCAGCTGAGTCGGTCTACAGTGAAGCTGGCAAGGCGGAGGTTAAGGCCTTAACCGATTTCTATTTGGCTAATGCGAAGATTGTAAGGGCGGAGATTGAAGCACTCGGTCTTTCCTGCGTTGGAGGAGACAATTCCCCTTATGTTTGGATTAATGTGGGCCGACCTTCCTGGGAGTTCTTTGATACCTTGCTGAATGATGCGGGAGTGGTTTGCACTCCGGGTGCGGGATTTGGTTCCTGCGGTGAGGGGCATATTCGGATCAGTGCATTCAATAGCCGGGAGAATGTTGAGGAAGCGATGAAGCGAATTCGAGAGGCTTTAGCCTAGTCCACACGATCTTAAAAGCTGGCCTTCCGTGGGCCAAGGAGCCTGAAAGCAGGGTTTCAGAACCTTGTTTATACGCTCTTGACAAGCTGCGACCGTTTTTCGACTGTCTGCCTTTCTTATGAGCATTCTAGCCGATATTCTTACGATCGTTCTCGTTTTACTTTCCTTGTTTCTCATTCTTGTTGTTCTCATGCAAAAAGGAAGTACCAATGGAGGTATGGGTGCGGCAATGGGTGGAGGAATGGCAGAAGCTGCTCTAGGTGTTGAGACATCCAATGTTTTAACCAAGGTAACGAGGAATACGGCAATTGTCTTTTTCGTGATGGTTTTCGGTTTAGGTTTGGCCTACATCTATTTGCATAATGTTGAGCTCGTGGCGGATGAAAATGCACTGCCAGAATTCGCTGCACCTGAAATGGAGACCTCAGGATTGCTGGAAACACTATCGGGTCCCGAATCAGCTGCAGACGAGGCAGCGGACGCCTTGGGTGACCAAGTCAATTCTTTCGTAACCGAAGCGGAAGCCTCGGCTACTGAAGAAAATGAAAGCGATTAAGTCGTAAAACTTTTTTCGATGGCCGGGTCTATTCGCTCAATGCGCAATAATCCGGCTTCTTTTTTAGCTGCCTGTTTGGCAGCTTTGCTAATGCTCTCCTCGGATGCCCAGCGTAGGATTTCAGATTCGAGCCCATTGGATACGCTAGGGAAAAATCCGAGCCAGGAAAAGGGTTGGGAGATTTTGAAGGGATTTCGGTCTTTTGGTTGGGATGGCGGGTATCACTGGCGCGTGCAGCTAAAGAATATGCCGAGGCGGGAGGGAGCTTGGTACTTGAATGGGGAGATATATGGGTATCGATCAGATAGGGGTCCCATTAGTCGGATCGACATAGTTGAGCAGCCAGTTGATGTGGACGGGAACGGGAACCAGATTGAGAAGCGGGTCTTGCGATTACTTTTGCAGAGTGGCCAAAATTCCTATGCCATGGTCAAGCGGACTGGGGAACCTGGCCCACCGGTTGTATTTGACTCAGAGGCCGTTCTAGAACCCGTAGCTGGATCGGAGTTTAGCTTGTTCGATCTACTAGCTCCGTACGTCTATTGGCCAAAATTTCGTTATGAAGGTAGAACGACATTTCGGGGAAGCCCAACCCATCTTTTCTGGATGTATCCGCCAGAAGGGGATCGGTTGCTAAATGAACGTATTGGAGGTGTGCGGATCTTTATAAACGACCAGTTCAACGTCCTAACTCAAACGGAGATTTTTGACCTCGAGAAGACGAAGCTGAAAACAATCTATATCCTCGGTGTCTACAAGGTGGATGGTCAGACGATTTTTAGAGAGCTGGATGTTCGCAATGAAGTAACTCGTGACAAGACACGACTAAAAATATTGGACGCAAAGATGGGGCTGGAATTGCCTGCGAGTCTATTTACCGCTCAGTCTTTGATGGATGATTTGCAACATCAGACGATCCCGATTGTCAGGCAAGAGATGTTTGAATCGGTCCAGTAGTTCGACGCTTTTTTGAGGCTCATCAACGTATTCGAATAGCCCCAGTTCCGCTTGAATATCCTCGGCGTAGGGATCGAGATACTTAAATGGTATTGAGCATTGGATAAAACTTTCGGTGGGCTGATCGTGTTACTGTCAATGGTATTATGATACGTGGACCCATATAAGGAACAGGTAATTAACCTTCAGTCACCCAATGGGGAAGGCGTGATTAGACTAAGCCTTTTTAGTGACAGATTCTCTCTACCTCGTTAAAGTAACCACAGGAAGAGAGATTGGGCATTATGTGCCTTGGAATTGAGAAAGCAAGGCACGTGTTACCTCATATTTTGAGCATTGAATTTTCCTAATATAAACCTAAGTGAAATGAAGTCGTATCCAAGCTGTTATAATAGAGGGAATTTTGAGGTTGCCAATGTCTGGATACATTTGGCTAGCCCTGTAATTCGATCTCAAACTGAGCAATAAAGTAGGGTAATGGGCAATACGTACATTAGATTTGCGCTTTCTCAAGATTCTGAATGGCGAAAATGGCGGTTTTGGCTGTATTTTTAGGTTGGGTACCTCTGGCAGTTATCGGAAATAGGGTCAATTTATCTAGATTGGGCTCTTTGATCTTCGGTTTTGACAAATATTTTGAATACAATGTACTCAAATTCGAACTTTTTGGGAAAAATGGGTGTAACCAAATTATTATAACGCGAATGTTATTGAAATTACAAAGGATAGTAGTATCCATAGTAAGTAGGGTCGATTTACGTCCTTAAAACAATACTGTTAAAACATTATAACCACACTATAGCAATGGCAGCAAAGAAAAGCGCCGAGAGTTCACCTCTCACATTCGATCTGAAGGCAGATCTCATCGCAGTTCTGGACAAGTATCAGTCCAAACTTGGTGGTGTATCAAAAAGCGAAATCATTCGGCACGCGATTTCGGGATTTGATTACAACTCCTTTAAACCGGTGGTAGAGTCGCATCGTCAGATTTCGGTTCGACTTCCATTAAAACAAAAGAATGCTCTCGTGAGACTCGCGAAAGGCAAAAAAGTAAGTATCGGAGAGTTACTTCGTGCCGCTTTAGAAAGCCTACCTGTCAACCCTGTTAAATCTGGGATCGAGAAGGCAGCACCCAAGAAAAAGGCAGCTCCAAAGAAAGCAGCCAAGAAGGCGGCTCCTAAGAAAGCAGCCAAGAAGGCGGCTCCTAAGAAAGCAGCCAAGAAGGCGGCTCCTAAGAAAGCGGTCAAGAAGGCAGCTCCAAAGAAAAAGGCCAAGAAGGCAGCTCCAAAGAAGGCAGCGCCTAAGAAGGCAGCCAAGAAGGCAGCACCTAAGAAGGCGGCCAAGAAGGCAGCTCCTAAGAAGGCAGCTCCTAAGAAAGTAGCCAAGAAGGCAGCTCCAAAGAAAAAGGCAGCTCCAAAGAAAAAGGCAGCACCTAAGAAAAAAGTAGCCAAGAAGGCAGCACCTAAGAAAAAAGCAGCTCCTAAGAAGGTAGCCAAGAAGGCAGCACCTAAGAAAAAAGCAGCTCCTAAGAAGGTAGCCAAGAAGGCAGCTCCAAAGAAAAAAGCAGCTCCAAAGAAGGCGGCCAAAAGGGCAGCTAAGAAAAAGAAGTAGTAAAGAGGACTATTTTCTTGGATTTATTTCGAGGGCCGAGGCATCTAGCCTCGGCTTTTTTTATCTGGTTCAGGTGAAGGAATTTAGGGGCTTTGTATTTAAGTTCAGGTCAAACGGAAGTGGGTAAATCGGGATGCCATAATACTCGTATCGAAAATGGCATGCTTTGGCTCCTAACCGATGAGTAGCAGAAGCCGCTGAAGGATTCGGTAGCATCTAGGGGAAGCATTTTATCATTGAGGTCCTGCCAATCGAGCGGAATGATTAGGGCAGTGATGGGTCCTGACATCGGGGTTTCCAAGATTCGTTGGCAACGCTTCCTGAATACCAATATACCAATTTATGTCCCTTTTCATCGGAATTGATAGTGGCACCCAGAGTGTCAAAGCCGTAGTTTACGATGCAGAAACCAAACGTGTGATTTCTGACGGTCGAGCGTCCCATTCGCTTATCAAAGATTTGCCCTCTGGGCATATGGAGCAGAATCCTGATGAATGGACGCAGGCAATGGACATTGCCATACTCCAAGCGTTGGATAAAGTTGACAGAGCGGCTATTGAGGGAATCGGAGTCAGTGGACAGCAACATGGATTCGTTCCATTGGATGAGTCTGGAAAAGTAATAAGACCGGCTAAGCTGTGGTGTGATACCAGTACTTTGGATGAGTGCGGGCTAATTTCTGAAGCTTTGGGCGGTGAAAAACAGTCAATTGAAAAGATTGGGAACCGTATTCTCCCCGGATTTACGGCCCCGAAAATTCTCTGGATGAAGCGGAATGAACCGGAGAACTTTTCTAGACTGAGACACATCCTGCTTCCTCATGACTATCTAAACTACTATCTTACTGGGGAGTTGTTTATGGAGTATGGGGATGCATCGGGAACAGCTGTCATGGATATCCGGAACCGATCATGGAGTGTGGAGGTGATTGAAGCAATTGACCCGTGTGTTGAAGACTACCTGCCTGCCTTGTCTTCCAGTAGCGAACCTTGTGGAAATCTGCGGCCCGAAATCTCAGAGAAGTATGGCCTGTCTCAACGTGTTATGGTCAGTGCGGGAGGGGGTGACAATATGATGGGAGCAATTGGGACGGGAAACGTGCTTCCGGGGATAGCTACTGCTAGTTTTGGAACGAGCGGGACAATTTACGCATACAACGAAAAACCGGTTTTGGATCCGAGAGGAGAAATCGCTGCGTTTTGCGACTCTACAGGAGGATATCTGCCACTGATGTGCACCATGAATGTTACTACAGTATCCGAGAAGTTCAGGGCGCTCTTTCAAAAAGACCACGATGCTTTGAGCGACTCCATTAGTCGGGTCCCGATAGGGTCGGGGGGATTGGTATTGCTCCCCTATCTAGAGGGAGAGCGGACTCCGTCGATTCCTAGCGGATCGGGTGTAATGATGGGAATCAACCGCAATACTCTGAATCCCGACTATATGATTAGAGCGGCGATAGAGGGGGTTACGATGGGGATGAATTTCGGGTTGAAGCGACTAAGAGAGTTAGGGGTGACTACGAATGAAGTTCGACTTACGGGAGGTGGCTCGCGTAGTGCTGCCTGGAGACGCATAATCTCCGACGTTTTCGGCGTGACTGTGGTTTGTATGAAGGAGAATGAAGGCGCGGCACTGGGAGGGGCGTTGCAGTCAGTCTGGTGCGTACTTCGAAATCGCGATTCGGAAACAACGATCGAGTCTGTAGTGGAAGGGGCCACCTCACTCGATGAGTCGACCCGCTTGGATCCGAATGAGTCTGCTGTGTCCATGTATGAGGAACTCCAGTCGTTTCAATCTCAGTTGTCCCAGACTTTAGAAACGGTATTCCAAGATCACGCTCGTTTCAAGTGATGCTTGGGAAAAGTGATAGCACCGAACAGACTCGGCGGCTATAGCGGAGGGATTTTGGTATTGATTATCGCATTTTACAATCGAGCGTCTGGATGCGAGAATGTAATTTAAAACCCGAGTTCACTACTGTCCAAGGGGCGTGTGGTTTGTCGGTCTTTGAAATCTTCTCTTTGATGACTTCTTCATAAAGGTCCCATTTTTCCCTGGTGTGCCAATCCTCGTCAGTGATCTTCCACTGCTTGAGGGGGGGGTTCTCTTACCGTGCCTTAAAACGCTCGAATTGGGTTTCCGCATCGATATGAAGCCAGAATTTTATGATCACGGTGCCGTTGTCACTCAAATGGGACTCCATCTCGTTGATTTCACCATAGGCTCTTTGCCATTCTTCGTTGGAACAAATTTTTTCGACCCGCTCGACCAAAACCCGTCTGTACTAGGAACGATCGAATATTTCCAAGCGACCTCTACGAGGCATACGTTTACAGAATCGCCAAAGGTAATATCATATGGAAAATAGTTTTCGCGTTCGTTCTGGCGGTGTCTCCTGCTTGGAAAAAGTTGCGAGCCGTTTCCTAGCCGGCTCCAATTTCGGCTAATGTGCCTCATTTGGAGTCATCTAAATTTACTGACAAGGCTTTTTGGTTGGTGGTGAAGAGTTCGCTTTTTGCAAATTCAGTCATAAGACAAATTTGAGAAAAGAAGCCCCATACGCTCAGATACGATTGTGCAAAGAGAAATGCGCTCGTTTCCCTGTGCCCAGCAAGATGGCTACCGAAGTTCTAGAATAGGTGCAAAAGATTCATTCTAAGCGAATTGAAGAAAACGCAGTTGCAACAATAGTGTTGCTCTAATGAAACGGTCGCCCTTCGATGTGGGGGTTATTTAGTCTGAAGTTTTCCCTACATCACCCATGCAGACTCTTCTTATAGCTTTGGCCGCTGGAGTACTTTATGTCGTTGCATACAATACTTACGGCAAATGGCTCGCCGGCACAATATTCAAACTGGACGCGAAGGCCACCGTTCCCAGCGTTGAGTTGAATGACAACAAAGACTATGTTCCGACAAGCAAAGGAATCATCTTTGGTCACCACTTCACATCCATTGCCGGGACGGGGCCTATTGTTGGACCCGCCTTAGCAGTCATTTGGGGCTGGGTCCCTGCCCTTTTATGGGTTCTTTTTGGCTCGATATTGATTGGTGCGGTCCACGACTTTGGCAGCCTCGTTGTTTCCATGCGAAATCGAGGCCAAACTGTAGGGGATATTGCAGGACGGATTCTCACAAAGCGAACCCGCTTACTGTTTCTTTCCATTCTCTTTATGGCGCTGACTATTGTGTTGGCGATCTTCGGCCTCGTCATCGCCAATGTGTTTGATTTGTATCCATCCTCTATTTTTCCGTGTTTGGTGCAAATCCCGATCGCCATTTTTATTGGAGTATCCCTGCATCGCAAGGGGGTCAATATTCTCATTCCCTCAATTATCGCACTAGCGACAATGTATCTTTCAATCATATTTGCTGACTGGGGAATCTTCCATGCGGTAAACTACAGCCTAGGAGGCGAGCCGGGAATACTGAATGATGGATTAAGCCTTTTTGGTTGGGTTCTTGTACTTCTGATTTATTCCTATGTAGCTTCAGTTTTACCGGTTTGGATGCTACTGCAGCCTCGCGACTTTATCAACTCGTTGCAGCTGCTTTCGGCTCTGGCATTAGTCTTGATCGGACTTGCGGTTGCAGCCCTAGTGGGAGGTGCTCCCGTTTTAGCCGGAACGAGTAGAGTCAGCCTGGAAATTGTGGCGCCCGCATTTCGTTGGGCTCCAGAAGGTGCTCCGTGGATATTTCCGTTTCTCTTTATAACTATCGCCTGTGGAGCCGTGAGCGGATTTCACTGTCTTGTCTCTTCGGGTACATCTTCCAAGCAAATCAAATCTGAGACGGATGCGAAGTTTGTAGGTTATGGTTCCATGCTTACGGAAGGGTTCCTCGCGACACTCGTTATTCTAGCGTGTGTTGCCGGTATTGGTCTAGGGGCGGCATCTATCGACGGGGGAATATTGGTTGGCGACGCCGCGTATGAGGCTCGTTATGCTTCTTGGTCAACCGCACAGGGTCTTGGAGCCAAAATTGGAGCCTTTATTGAAGGGTCGGCGAATTTCCTGAGGGCGATGGGATTGCCGGTATCGTTTGCGATCGCCCTCATGAGCGTTTTCGTAGCGTCTTTTGCAGCGACGACACTCGACACTGCGTGCCGCCTCCAACGCTATGTAATCCAGGAGCTAGCCTCTACTTTTTTCCCTAAGTCCTACGAACAGGAAAGTGAAGCGAGCCAACTAGGTGGCTGGAATCCCGCCAGATGGCTTACGGGTAAGCATGGGGCGACTATTTTCGCAATTCTCACGGCAGGTTTTATAGCTTCTATCCCGTTGCCCGATTCCCCTTGGGGATGGGATTCAGCGGGTAAGGGAGGGCTCATCCTCTGGCCGCTTTTCGGAGCGACCAATCAGTTGCTCGCCGGGCTCGCCTTTCTCGTTATTACATTTTGGATGTGGCGTCGCAATTTGCCGGTTTTCTTCGTGGCAATTCCAACCGTCTTTATGTTGCTGCTTCCCGGAATTGCTATGTGTATTGAACTATTTAAACCCAATGGCTGGCTGGCATTGAGGCAATGGCATTTGGTTATTATTGGTTTGGCGACCATGGGGCTTGAGATTTGGATGATCGCCGAGGCGTTGATATCCTGGCCCAAAGCAAAAGGAGTTCTGGAGCCAGCTCTCCCCAGCCTTCCTAGTACTGTAGTGTTGGAACCTCATTCCAAAGGGGGTCGTTCCTGTTGAGCGGCGATACTCACAGCTGATTAGGGAAAACTCAGAAGTTTTCGTAAAAATTCGGTCTAGAGTGCTTGGCTGTAAATTTACGTTGCTGCAGGAATCGCTAGTGTGTGTGTTTTGACGAGGTTAAATACTCGTTATGAAAGATTTTCTGAAGATGTTTTTCGCCTCCGCGCTGGCCATAGCGTCTGTGTTTTTCGGAGGTTTTATGCTAACGATTTTATTTGTAGGGGCACTTTCCAGCATGCCGGCTCCAAAGCCGGTGGTTAAAAAGGGAAGCGTAATGGTTTTCGATATGGACGCCAATATTCAGGATTCACCTGTTTCGTTTACTCAGGAACAGTTTATAAACGAGGCCATAGGAAATGTCGGACCTCAAAACTATGCATTACGAGATATTTTGAGAGCACTGGATAATGCGTCGTATGATACGCGTATAAAAGCATTATACCTTCGAGGTTCCTTGAAATCGAGCAATTACGGCTCCGGTTTCGCTGCACTCAAGGAAGTACGGGAAGCAATTGTTGATTTTAAAGAAATCTCTGGAAAGCCCGTTATCGCGTATCTTGTGTATCCAACAGACAAGGATCTCTACATTGCGTCTACTGCGGATAAAATAATTTTGAATCCTGAAGGGCTTATTATGAATGTGGGAATGGCTTCGGAACCAATTTTCTTTTCGGGGTTTTTCAAAAAGTACGGTATTGGAGTTCAGGTTACTAAGGCGGGAGAGTTCAAGTCGGCGGCGGAAAGCTTTGTTATGGAAAAAATGAGTGCACCAGCGAGGGAGCAAACGGAGGCATTGTTAGAGGATCTCTGGGAAGAGTACGTAGAGGCGTTGTCTGAAAGAGCGGAAATGTCCCCAGCCCAGTTTCAGTCTCTTGTCGATCAAAAGGGACTACTCACTGCAAAAGATGCGCTCGAGGCGGGAATCGTTGACGAACTAGGATTTACAGATTCAGTAATCAGAATACTTAAAGAGGTCTCGGACGATAAATCTGAAAAATTGGAATACAATTCTGCATCTTTTTCCGACTACATTTTGGCATCACGCGAAACCGTTAGTGGGGACCACATTGCAATTGTGTATGCCGAAGGCACCATCGTTATGGGTGAAGGAAATGATGGCCAAGTCGGTGGCACCAAACTAGCTAGGGAAATTAGAGAGCTTCGCCAAGACGAGAAAGTTAAGGCTATCGTTCTGCGAGTAAACAGTCCCGGCGGATCTGCATTGGCGAGCGAGGAAATACAGCACGAGATTCGCTTGGCGAACCGCAAAATACCGGTGGTAGTTTCCATGGGAACGGTTGCGGCCTCAGGCGGGTATTGGATATCGACTTATGCGGATAAAATTTATGCGGAACCCAACACTATAACGGGTTCAATTGGGGTTATCGGCATGTTTATTAACATTAAGGAGATCGCGAATCGCCATGGATTTACGTTTGATGTCGTTAAGACGGGAAAGTTTGCTGATGTGTTGTCCATATCGCGTCCCAAGTCACCCGAAGAAATGGCGATTATCCAAAAAGAGGTGGACGAGGTTTACTCGGATTTTCTTCGGAAGGTCGCTGAAGGTCGAAATCAGCCATTGGCTAAAATCGAGAAGATAGCGGGTGGTAGAGTTTGGTCAGGGGCAGCCGCGCTTGAATTAGGGTTAGTGGATGAGTTAGGTGGGCTGGAAAAAGCCATTGCTCACGCCGCGAAGATGGCGGACATGACTGAGGGTGCTCAGGTCAGAGATTATCCTAAGCCAACTGATTTCATCGAAGAGTTAATGAAAAATTTGACGGGTAGTGCTTCGATTCGCCATTCTAACCCCGCAATTGAGAAATTTGAGTCGGTTCTGGATGAAATTAGTTCGATTAAAAAGTGGAATGATCCCAAGGGAGTGTATGCGATTCTTCCTTACAAAATGGATGCGAACTAGGACAAATTAGAGTATGGAAACGAGGCTAGTCAGAGATTGCAGTGCAACTATTATTCCTGATGGAACTGCAATAACATTAGAGAGGGATACACTGTTGTACATCACCCAGACGTTGGGAGGAAATGTAACTGTGCGCGTCGGGCAAAGGCTCTATCGGATATCTAATTTGGATATCGATGCACTTGAGGAAGTGGATCTCGGTGAAACCGGAGTATCTGTTCAAGTCTCGGGTCAGGGTGAGTTTTCAGAAGAATCCGTTTGGGCGGCTTTAAGGCAATGTTTTGATCCCGAAATACCTGTCAACATTGTAGACTTGGGTTTGGTTTACGACTTGCGGATTGACCAGCTGGAAGGCGGGAAGAGGGAGGTCGCAATTAAGATGACGCTGACTGCTCAAGGCTGTGGTATGGGACCCACGATTGCACAGGATGCCAAAAATCGTGTCGAGCAATTAGACGATGTGGAAAACGCGGATGTACAGATTGTTTGGGACCCTGTTTGGAGCCCGCAGATGATTTCGGACGCTGGAAGGAAGGCACTTGGTTTGGAGTCATCCTAATCTGTCCGAATCTTACTCGCAATTTGGGCGTGCCACTAGGCCTTCGTAGGGCTCATCGGCAAAGTAGCGTTTTGAGCCGGATAGCATAAACCGATCTAAGATTTCAAAAAGGTCCCGTTCGCTTTGCACTCGTCTGGCTAGGTGGATGAACTGGCCATCTGGATCTACTCCTTGTCCAATAAAATTTAGAAACTTTTTCATCTTATTGACTTGAGCTTTATCTGTAATCCAAGGTTTTTTCAATGCATCGTAGAGGGATTGCACGTATAGAAAGACCTCTTGCAAGGGAATTCGACGGATCCGCCCGGTAGACTCATACTCGCGAATCTGGCTGAAAATCCATGGATTCCGAATGGCGTGACGACCGATCATAATTCCAGCGGCTCCCGTGTAGTTTAATATTTCCCTAGACTTTAGCGCGGAAGAAACGTCGCCATTAGCGAGAACAGGACAATCACAGATTTCAACGGCAGTTTTAATAGAGTCATAGTGAACCTGGCTTTTATACTTCTCCTTGACCGTGCGACCGTGTACGCTAAGAAGATCGATCTCGTGCTTGTTAACTAAATTCAGTATAGTTTCAAAGTTTTGTGTATCTTCAAATCCGATACGCATTTTTACGGTAAACAATCCAGGGATCGCATCGCGGAGAGATCCAAGAATCCGATCTACCTTTTCGGGTTCCTTCAGCAACCCCCCACCGCATTTTTTTTTGTAAACGGTTGGAGCAGGGCATCCCATATTCAGGTCGATACCCGCCACGTTGTGTTTGAGCAGATCTTTTGTTGCTCGTTTCAGATGTTCAATATGCTCACCGATCATTTGCGCGAAAACTGGACGTCCCGTCCGGTTTTCTGTAATCGATTCCAGAATGTGCTTTTCCAGGTTGGATTGAAGATGAACGCGGAAGTACTCGGTGAAAAAGTAGTCCGGACTGCCAATCTCAGAGATTACGGACATAAAGGGCAGTGTCGTGACATCCTGCATGGGAGCCAGGGCGGTGATCGGCTGACCAGACACGATCGTTTCCGGTAACTCTCTTTTCAAATCCGTTTGCATGCTCTTTGCAGAAAAAGGTGCTAAATCAATGAGCGATCAAGCTTCTTCTAGTTATCCCGGTGTTCGAGTTTGTCTTTTGCTACAACGAGACAAGGTGTATTGGCTAAGAAAGGGGGATTCAGTCCTTATTTCCTTCTCCCTGCTCCTTGAGCACGCGCTCAAGAATCGGGCTCATGTCATCCACAGAATTGAAAACGTCTTCGGCTGTGAAGATC